>JABLTK010022190.1_pt1 | contig 50487 bp, 62 predicted proteins | sample 7160131 | NCBI WGS metagenome assembly JABLTK01 (sample SAMN14651221, study PRJNA627086) | human gut metagenome | isolation source: feces | host: Homo sapiens | reverse complement strand
TGTGATAATGAATTGTGATCAATTGAGTGAAATCCACATTGGTTTTCAATCATTCTATTGGTATGAGTCATTTGAATTGAAGAATCTTCCTTCTCTCATATCCATTCAATTGGATGATAAAGCATTCTGTAAGTGTTATTCAGTAGTATTTGAGAGTATGAATGATTGACTGACTGATGAATGAGATCTGATTCAACTTCAATCCATCACTCTTGGATATTATGCTCTTTGTGGTGATATATCTACTACAACATCAAATGAATTGAAAACGAAGAGTATGAATGATAATGATGAACTGATTGTTCAGATCTTCCTTCTCTATCTTCATTCAAAGGAGATGGTAGCAATCTCGATTGGATAGGCAGCGTGATATTGGATAGTAATGCTTGAGTTTGACTTTGAATTAGACATTCCATTACTCACTGATGAAGGAATACAGATGAGAAATGGATTCTGGAGTGTGGAGCAATTGCATAGTTCAAGTATGCTTGATTGACTGATAATGATTGAGATGCTGATTCTCTTGATCGATTCATTCGACAGGAGAGTAACAAACTATGAACAGATGAGATTATTCCACAGGCATCAAATCTTTCTGATTTTCATTCTTCCATTTATTCCATATTGACCTACTCTCTAATTATTGGATTGTATAGTAATGTGATTATTTTGTTCATTATCAACCATCTGTGTTGAACGAAAGTATCTGCATGCTAGAGGATCTCATGAAAAGCCTAGCTCACCAAGAGTAACTTTCCAAATGACCGTAACCACCCACATACAATATCTGAGACCGATTCATTACTGCAGGGTATATCGAGATCGTTTAGTTCTTAATAGTCATCTCTTAAGATACCCTTCCAATATGGTGCCAATTAATCCGCATTCATGAAGACAAGATACATCTGTTACTTCTTAGATAATCACAGCCGTCATTCATAACGAATTCCCGTTTCTATCCGAAGTCTCTTTTTGAAACACTGTTTCTGTTACAGAACATTCCATCTTCATATATATTTGATGGTTCCTTCTGAAATGTCATTAATGGCAAGAAAAACATTGGTCAAATCATTAAAGTTTGATTCGGATGATCTTGTGTTGTATATTGATTTTGGTATAGCTGTAATTGTCCTCTTATTATTGATTATCTCAATTTTTTTATATTCTACGGGATGGTGGTCGAAGTTGATGAAGACACATCAACAAAGTCAAGATCCAGAAAATCCGGAGAATGTTATTACAGTCGTTTCTGATGATCTTACCGTTCCATGTCTTGGTGAGTCTGAGCCAAACGAATCTGTGTATCATGTCGATTTTGCACACAACAGGAGCTATAAGAACCCTATCATGTCCGTTTCCATCATTCCCACTGTCCCTACAGAATTGTTTGTATTAGATGATGCTGAATCAGCTGATAACTACGTTTATGTTTCATTTGTAACCCATCAGTTGGTTGTTTGTTGCCATCATCTTTTCCTGTTTTTCTTATATATTACTCTTATCAGAATATTGGTAACAGATGAATGAAGAGGAAGCTGTTATAACTACTGAAGGTGATGCAAAAGTGATTGATGAACATACGCAGATCCTAAATGCTGAGGAAGAGGAAGAAGAAGAGGAGGAAGAGTATTCTGAAGAGGAGTACATCCAAGCCACTCGTTACTCCTTTGAACTCAAGCCGGATCATTTTATATTTGATTTTAAGGATTATGAGTCTGAAGATGAAGAAATTCAAGATGATGAAGAGGAGGTGGAGGATGAGGGAGAATTAGAGGATGAGGATGATAATGACAAAGATGGAATGGAGGAAGATGGACCTGTGGATGAGGAAATGACGGACCAGCAGCGTGTTGGCATTATTCCACTTGCTGATGTCTAGGCACAAGCGGAACGAGAAGCAAAAGAAGCTGTTGAAAAGAATATCACTCGTCGAATGGGTTGGTTTGACATGATCCGTCGTCTTGAAAGAAAAGTCGTAAATGGTTGATATTTATTGTTTCCATAATATCTAGAGAAGAAAATGGCTGAAGCTGGTGGATACGATTTAAATGATCCTTTCATTGATGATGGAAATCTCAACAATCAAGAAACATATATCAACGTATTGATCGCTCGGTTTCTGGAATGTAGATACCTGAACCTCCTCCTTTCCAAGTGATGCGTTACAATCCAGAAGAAGCCAACTCTGGCAAAGTTCCGTAAGATTTTGTATTACTTGTTATCCATAGAAGTAATGAAACCTCAACAGATACGACAAAACGAAGTTAGGATAAGGAAATGTCATAAGCTGTAGAGAAAGGTGAGAAGTATGTATTGAACCCCAAGCAGAAGCAACAACTTGCTGCATGGAACCAATCTCGCGAGGTCTCTGCCCTACTCAACCAGTTACGTGTATACTTTGTGTTGGTTTATTATCAGTAGGAGAAGGCAGAAGTGGTGTTGGCACAGGCCTATGCAAGAAATCAAATGCCATCTGAGTTTGATGATCTACTTGAGAAGCTCGATATCGAAGCCACAAAAGGCCAGAAAACACGCCCTACGGCACTAGTCCTCGCTCTTTCCGAGATTATTCCATTTCACCCACAAACTATCAAAGGTCGGTTACGCTTGCTTCAACGACGTCGTGAAAGTTTGGAAATTGATTCTACATATGAGCGGAAGCGATCACAATTCCTTCTCTTTGTAGGTAAGGATTTTGCTATTCATGTACAGATAAAACAGTGGGCTGAGAGTAACAATGGTAAACCCAAATGGACTACGGAGACGAAGCTCCGAATGGCCGAGATTTATCACATGCTAGAGAATCGGGTTGAGAAAGATAATCAGTATGGTTTCTGTGAATTAAAGAGCATAGATTACTGAAAACAGAGCGGGTTGATAGCGTATTGGATTTTGATACTGAATTCTCAAATCTGACATCGCTCGTTCTTCCTTGTTTTGCCCCTGGAGCTCTGACAATTATGGATCTGCAGCAGGAATTCCAGAGTGCAGCTCATGATGAGGAGTTGAACGAGGAGGAAAAGGAGGAGGAAAAGGAGGAAGAAGAGGCAGTGATAACTACAATTGATCCTGCAGATCAGGTCCCTTCTTCACGAAGTCAGGAGTTGCAATCACCTATGCATTCTCCAAAGATGGAACGAAGTCGGTCAAAGCATGACGACAAGAGTTTTTGTGGTGGATTAGAATGATTTCTAGGAGCTCCCTCTACTAAGGTTTTGTTTTGGAGAGATGATGTGGTTGTTGTATGTCTATACAAACAGAGATTATAAATAGAACCCCATTGCTGGAGAGAAGTATCAACATGTATGTTTCAATGGCAGTGACTTCATGTCGATTGTTTCTTACCGATTTACCTCGTTTTTAATCAGTGCTATCAAATTTTTCACAGACGCTTCAGGAGAACTATAGTAGTCGATGTTCTGCCCAGAGACGATTTGTGAACAGCCAACTACGGAAAAAGCATTTTCCAATCTCTATGATTCATTTTCAACAATTATCTACTTACAGACATCGCACTAAACCCGCTGGAATATGATTCACTTCCAATAGAGTACAAGCAATAACGAGTGTTATGAAACACATTACGGAGGGTATCCGCCTTTTCCAATTCGTTCAAGAAAGAAGGATAAGAGGCTAAATATCAGAATCCAGAATAAAAGAGCGTACATAGTTGTCTTCCAAATGGTAAAACTGAAATTATCAGGATTAATATTCTAACTGAATCGAGAAGATGAAAACGAAAATCATCCAAGAGGATAGTTCGGACTGTATAGCAATCGCTATCACAGGAACGAATGACTGCATTTACCAATAATCGTTCCCAACCTGTCTGATCACCATAAACGAGTAATACAGACGTTGTTTCATCCATGAGCTATTCTATACATTAGGTACTATCATATCCTCGTACAAATCGATTATTCAGTCACATGGATGACTTGGGATCCCCCACTTTTCTAACAGAGTATTTAGTATTGAATCGAATAATGCGTAAACTCTTTCTTTTCGCTATTCTAGCATTCGTTTGTGTTTGTGAAGATGCCATTTTCGAGATGGGAACTCCAGAACATCCTAAAGAGAATCTTCCTTTCAACGATGACGTGACTGTAAAGACACTTGTACACTCAATCTGCTGCTTTCATTCTAGTATATGCCTGAGGATTGTTCGGACATGGCTGTTGATGGTGACGAACTGGGCGTTCACTATACTGTTTGTGTTATGGAAGAGTGATTAGATAGGGATATCTCTATACAAATGGAAAGAAGTTCGATTCTTCTCTCGATCGACGTCGTATCTTCCCTGTGACTCTTGGAGAACATCGTGTGATTAAGGGATGGGAAAAGGGTCTTTGGGGAATGTGTGTTGGGTAGAATCGTTGTAGAGCATGAATTGTAGGGAGAAACGTCGTCTTGTGATTCCTGCTGGACTGGCTTATGGAAACCGTGGTGCTGGAGACTTGATTCCTGCAGGTAGCCGAATTGGATGTGGTGTTAACTCTAGGTGCTACGTTGGTATTTGATGTGGAGCTTATTGGTATTCGAGGAAAGGGTAAATATGCTAATAAGTAGTTTGTTTTCTCAAACACACCATTTCTTAACAATGATCATACTGGCTTTTGGAATCTTGATTTGAGGAAGGATACTAATGATCTGATTGACTACAGTTGCTCGAGCGAGGTCCTTTTCAGCTGGAGGCAACTTCGCCATAATATCAAGCATCCATGTAGGGGTATCTGAAGTACCCGTAACTATTGCAATATTCAATTTGCCGATGTCCATCGCCTGACGTTTTGATCGCATCTCCAGTTCTTGATCGATGTAACTCCTTCGTAACACGAGTGATTTGTCCTCTTTTGACTGAGGTTCAAACTATCTATCATATCCACATTCTCATTCCTTACACCCTGAGCCATATATCGTTTCATCCTTCCCATCATCCCTCGTAACATTTTCCTATCGTCATTTGCTTTTACAAATCGTTCTTCGCTCTTTTTCAGCTCATTTAATGATGTAACTCGCATATCATATTGACTCTGAAGACTCAGTAACATCTCCCATAGAGTTGTGCAACGCTCCATTCCAATTAACTGAATGCTGTTCTCGAGGAGAAGACGAGCATTCTCGATCTGTTGATGATCGAGTAAGAATTGCACGTAACTCTGTACAAATGTTTCATCCTTGCTGAAGAATGCAAGTCCAGAACGATAAATATTGAGAGCTGACTTCAATTGATGATTCACATCAGCTTCTAAATGAGCTAATTGTAATCATTTCTTTTAGTTTCTACCTGCTGCTATAAATAGATCAGGTTTGAGTAAGGCCAATCGAGAACGACGGAATATCTCTCGTGATTCCTTGATTCCTTTCCTTCTTCGAATAAACTGTTGATATCCGATCCATCCTCCGGGAACATCCAATATATCAACCATTTGCTCATAGACATGATTTGCTTCATCGATCCGGTTCTGACTTTCATAGAAATCTGCTATTGCTAATCGAAGAAATACACAATTTGGAATTGCTCGAATGGCATCATGGAGAATCGATTCACATGTCTCCCAACTGAAATGACTCTCGTACTCAGCATAACTGAGCCAGATATCAGGTGAGAAATGACAACATGCAAGACAACGACGATACATCATATTCATCTGATTGTGAAGAACATCCGATGGGAGTTTCATCGGATTGGTAGCCTCAAATGCAATCGCTTTCTTCCAGAGAGATACTTGTACGAAATCGGAATCTGTCATATTGCGAATCGAGAAACTCTTCAAATCAATGTCTTTCCAGACTTCTTCTCGTTTCTTGTACCTGTGAATCAGATGAAAACTACTGCTCCTACACAGTGGAAGCAAGCTTATATGCTTCAACAGAACTACTAAGAGCAGCAATAATGGCACGTTTCTTCTCATCAGCAGACATGTCAGGAGTAGTCACCTGAGAAGCCTCGAATTTGCTGTAATCTTCCCAAAATATATCCACATCTAGCAATAAGAGATAGAAAGAAGACCAACTTCGGATTGGTAAGGATACTACATGTTGGAAGAACGAACGCCACGCAGCAATACATTGGTTTGTGTAGGTAATATCCTCAGAGTTCCGCGGTTGATGTTCTAAGAAGGATTTATAATCGCGAAACAGCACATCAGAATCAATAAAGAAACCGACTGTGTTGATTGCATACATATAGACCTTCTCGACCTCCTTGCGTGCGTTCAACAATTCGATCCCAGCCTTTCCATACAACAACTTCTTCTCATAATAATGACAATAATAGACAAAGACATCGATACTGGCACATTTCATCATGTTGTCACGGAGAAGCTATATTATAATCTCATTTCGTACTTACAGCTTCAACTCCTGCATAATTGTGTGCTCGTGATTCTACATCACAGAACATACGCAAAAAGTGTCCACTTCCAGGGAAGTATTCCAGAATCACCCTAAATACACTTCTTGCTCCCTCAATATCGGCATCACGAAGACTGGAAGCCAAATTTGTCCATGCTTCGCGATCATTCTCATTTTGCTTCACAGCTTCCAAATACTTCACAATCTATACCTCACATCAACACAACACCAGGACTTCAGGACTTAGATTTCTTGTTTGTAATTCCTTCAATTTTGAATCCTCTTTTGGAGGTGTCTGTGGAACTACATATCACGTTATCGTACTACTACACACCAGGTACAGGTGCCTGTTTGATAGGTTGGGTAAAGACCTCATTTGAATTGAATCGGATATTCTAAAAGATCAAATACATACATCTGCAATCTCACCGTCTGAGCACTTGTATCAAGGGCTTCATCTTCAAAGTCATCTGAATCTGACATTCTAGATCAAACTAGATGATTCCGATGACAATATGAAACTATTATTCTATTCCCGCGATTCTAAAACAAACAGAATAATGGACTCTGAAACGATACAAACATGTATACTTTGCTCCCCAATTATCTTGAATAACCAGCTGGAATAATTGAAATAGTTTTTCTCCCTAAGAATGAATTCTCTCCAGCATTTCCACTTTGTATTCACTTTTACAAAATTGAGTAGTTTCTCCATGAATATCGTATTCACACTTGCTAACGAGACGAATTGGTTGAGAACTCTCATTCTCATAACCCTTCAATTCAATTCCTCCTTTTTCATTACCCAAATTTCCATAAGCTTTGGAGCCGTTCTACGGTCCTCTGTCACATACTGACTAATGTGATCGATACTGAAGTATTCGGGATTCCGAGGCTGTAAAACTCGAACTGTAAACATTGCTTTTGAAGAGTCCATCGGATAGCAATATCCCTTCTCCGTAGGTGGCTAGTTGAGAGATATCAAATATGTGTACATTGATTGCTAGAGATGGATCTGCCTGCTGAATGGACCACGCAAAATACGCCCCTGAAGGAGGTTCTGTTGTCCATCTACAAGTCATTCTTATATACCAATACCACTTTCTTCCTGTCAGCACTCTACCTCCATTCTTCTCATAGGCATAATCAATTCGATCTGTTCCATCGATCCGAACTCTTCAAGTAAAATCATCTCTCCAACCTCACCTGTGACGAATCAAATTCAACTGATTATTGGTTTCCTCCAAGGCTGATTTCAAATCAGTAATCTGCTCTTGGAGGAGTTGAATCTGTTCCCTCTGCCATTTGATGTGTCGCTGCACTGCATTGTAATCTGAAGTCATAAGTGTGTAATCCCGCACAAACGACTCATGATCCTCCTCCACTTGCTTGTGTATCCCTTCCATCCTCACTCGGACATCCACAATCGTCTTATCATACAAACTTTTGAACAACCGAGTCAGAGATGACTCATTCAACATATCACTTAATCGCTGAAGCGCTGTCTCTACATTCCTATTCTTATCTAAAACGGAGGAAATCTATCTAACAGGAAATAAAGACACTCTACAGATTGGTTTTGTGAATGGATAATGAGAAAGAACTAATCATCAATCAGAAGGACAATTTAAACGAAAACCGATATAATACAAAGGACCACACATATCACAAGTAACCATTTTGTAAACCACTGTCGAATCGTAACCATCTTCATCATCAAAGAAATGGAATCCATACTAATTCATCCTCATCGACAATCGATAGCTTTTCATTCATAATATCCTCTTCTTCAATACAGTGAGGTTGCGGATCTCTATATTATCACAATCCTTTTTAAATCAACTACAAAGAAGAGGTATCAGTCTTTGAATCTTCTCCCGTGAGCGAATCCCTCATCTTTTTGATTACTTTCAAGAATCACGGGAATTAGGATAAGAAAAGAACCTCATATTATTGGGATGAAAAGAGGGCATTTCTTGACAATTCCAGAATTCGATTTCTCATTCAAATCGACCCATCAACAACATGGAGGATCCCTCATTAGAGAAAGGGACATCTCCAAAAATTCAGAGAAGTGAACATAAGTCGGATCCTCGTGTTTTGACAAGGGAGGATCTTGATAATACTCCAAACCAACGGCAGTGTGGTATTTTATCTTGTTTATCATTTTTAGATACTCACATTGATACTGATCTTGATGTCGCCTATTCAATTTTGTTTGAAGAGGCAAATAATGAATACATTAAGGAGAGAGAAAACGAAGAACGAGCAAAGGCAAACGGAAAGAGTCTTATTCCTCAACGTGTCTTTCAATCCTTTCTAGATAATGTAGAACGGGATGTCTCTGATTATGTAATAAGTATTGTTGTCATTTTATGTAGTCAACAACTCTGAATCTCTCTACCCGACTGAGACACGAAGAAGCTACAACAAAAAAGGAGATCCAAGAGTGTAGAAATGACGTGCTGCTTGTATGTGTTCTTAGGCTTCGTGATGTGTAGTTAAAACGGAATCGGGCCCTATTAGAAGTCGAACGACTGAAGGTATCTGAAGAATTGAAAAAGGTGAAGAGAGTAATTCTTTTGCTATCGAGTGATGAGTAGGAATCTGAAGTGTTATCTCGACGGGCGGAACTCATTCAACGATCAAAACGTCTCCGGTCACAGGGAAGTATTTTGTATTCGATTCCTACAATTCCTCCTCGTTATCAGACGAATTCTCATAAATTGCTTGCTATACTGAATAATGAACTTGAAAAGAAAATAGAGTCGCTTAAACGACGACTGGAATAATGATTTGTTTGTTGTTTCAATCAAAATCATGATTTGAGCGCCTTAGGGATTCGGTAAGGTGGCGCAAAATGACATCAGATATCTCGCCACTTCTTCCTTAAATCACCAATCACTTTAGCAGTCGGCACAAATGAACGACAGTGAGAAATTGAGCGGTACAAAGGAGATTATGATACTGATATCTAGATTCATTGAAGAAGTCACCGTATGCTTTGAGAGTTATTGATTAGATAGATTTAGTAAAAAGGAATTCTGGGATAGTGTGCATACGTTGTCATTTCAGGAGAAAGCGCTTTATGAGTTTTTAAATGTTATTTATAATGATGGTATAGTGATGCTGATTATTCCAAAGGATCGATTCCGGTGAGTTTGAGTTGATGAGGATGTAATTATCAGATCTCAAGGATTCGCCGAAAGCATGCATTTAAGGTTGTTCGTAATGCATTATACATTTTCTTCCTTTTCCTCCTTATTTGTGATTTTGTAGGAGTTGAAGGTTTCTTTTCATTTAGATTAATGTTATTATCTGCGCAGTCTGTTTTTATGCATGGAAGCTACTTCTTTGTGGCTTGACGGCTTATGGGTTTCTTTTTGTTGGCAATTATGTTCGAAAACTTCGCTTTAGTCTCATCCTTATCTTTTTCGTCCCTATTTGTATATTCTATTTACTGTAGTTCGTTTACTATCGTAATGAAGCTATCCAATATTACATCTCACAGTCCATTCAATGGGCTCTTCCTCCAACAAGGTTAACTGTGAATTTGAAATGTTCGGATAATGCGTAGAAGCTGTTATTGGGTTCTTACTTGCTCTATTTCACGCTAGATCAGATTGTGGATTATCATTTTTCTGTTTCGTTCAACAAACACTTCAGTCCTTCATCATGTTGATAACGGTTGAAAGATTCTTGTCATTAATACCTACAATCACATCCACTTCCTAGCCCCACTTGATACATTTAACACTCCATATCTTCCCAAGTGTTGTTTCAATGCCTCATTAACACCTCGATATACCGTGATTCGGGAAAACGGCCCTTTCTGATTCTGAAGGAACTCATATGCATAGGATGGACATTCTAGCTTAGCAATCGCCTCTCTTAGAGTCGAACGAATACTTTCAATACGTTTACAGAATCGAGTACATTCCTTCTCCCTAGTTATCAGTGTTCTATTTCTTCCCTACCATTCTGACCGCAAGTTGGAATCACTCAATACTTCATTTATAATGCATTTCACAAGGACTGGTTCTGAATACCACAATTCAGAAGCACATCGTCGTAATGACAAGCCAATGTTTTCTTTATTGTCCCCAATTGTCACTACACATCCCAGATCTTGCATATAGAGCCCAAAACTGCGCCTCAGCCCAATACTCATGATACATGACACTCCACTTGCTAGAATCGTTTGCAAGCACTCTTGGTCATAGTCAATAGAATTACATAAGCCGAAATTGTTGATATCCAGCCATAAAAGATGATTCCGGTCATGGCAAACCTCACTGATGTGTTTCCATTCATTTGGAGACAAAGAGACAGAATTTGGATAAGTCCCATTGAAAGGAACCAAGAAACAAGATCCTTTTCCTGCCAGCAGCAGATCTTCCATTGTTCCACCAATGTTCCAATTTCCTGTACGGTAATTCATCATACGGTATTCACTTCCTCGATGACCAGAATGTCGAACCACATGTTCGATGGGATTACCAACAAAGGGAAGAAACACTTGAGGACAGAGCATGGTAAAGTGCAGAAAGTCAGCAATTAGCTTATAGGTGGCAAAGGAGGAAGGAGTACACTGAAGAGCGACCCGATTGTGATACTCCTTTCCCTTTGAACCCACTAGTAATGACATAATTTGCTCTTGAAAAGATTCATCCACACTTGATAGACCAGTATTCGACATTACTCTTCTCTGGGCTTCTCTCACTGCTATAAATTGGAGTGGCTAATGTTAGAGCGTATGACAATAAAAACTACTTCACCATTCTCGGTAAATGCTGTTTGTGACGTCAATGAAGGAGTCATCCATTGATTTCGTTCTTCATCTTCAGGCCAAAGAAATGGTTTAGGTATCTATAATGATACAACAGACGATCTACTACAGAGGAGAACACGGAAAACAAACGAATGGCACAGATGGAACGGCTAACTCGAGAAGAAACACATGAAATCATCTCATGAGACAGTAATTGTCTGCCATGCCCCGTCATTCTAAGAATGCTAATATTAGAACATTTAATTCCTATTATGAAAAGAAAAGAAATACGTAGATATGTTCAAATCGTCTCATCATTGTTAGTGTAGACAATCAAGCTTTGGTATATGGCAGTGATTCGGTAAAACCGTTTGATTATTGTTCTCTATGTTTACATCATGTTTCGTATCCCATGTGCTGGTTGACATTACTGATATGATTTAATGGGATAGTGATGAAGGACATTTGTTTTGCAAGGAATGTATACTGAAATATCTTCTAACGAAGAAGAAGGAGTATGAAGAGAAACTGCATGACTATGAAGTTGCTATGTATGAACAAGAGGTAAAATTGGGTTGAATGCTCCATTGTAGCAACAACAAATGCAGCAATCCCAATCTCTAGAATCAGCAATCTGTTCAACAATTGAAGAGCAGCAATCTGTTCATGGAAGTGATAACAAGCATGTAGGGATAGAGAAGTGGGCTGATTGGAAGATGTACGTTGCATCGAATGATAGCAAGGAGGAAAAGGAATTAAAGAAGATGAAAAAGATTGTGGACAAATTGAGTTGTAAATATGATGATCGAACAGATGAGGAGAAGAGTTTGAAACGTATTTTCTGGCTGCCTGAAAATACTCCTGAATTCAAAGAAACTGTACAGAAGGTTTGAAATTGTATACGGAATGATAATTAGCCCTCCAAAACGGTCTTTTGCCCAAGTGGCGATCATGAGATTTCCATGAAGAAACTCCATGAATTACATTTCACTGAAACTGAAGGAGATAAGTAGGAATGAATTATTCTTTCTACGACAGATTCTCATGTCCTGCCTGTATGCGTCCTTTCATTCATCAGCAAGTTATTGCGGTGAAGGAATGTGGCCATGTTTTGTGTGGAGATTGTTTCAAACAGTTTGTAGCTAGTTCGAAACAGTGTTATGTGTGTCAGAAGCCGGTTCTAAAGAAGAAGGATTTCGTTCAATTAGAAAGTGGCGGTACAGGTTTTAGTTCTCATAATAAAGTGGATGTTAAGGTATATAAACCAACTGAAAATTGATATCTCTTTGTTATTTTACATTTAATTTCATTAATTCTCTTCGAATAGAAGTGAACAGGAACTATCCCCCAAAGAAGTGGAAATAGGGAAACTCTTGTTAACTGTATAATTTGAGTTTATTTCTTGGTTTTGAGTAATCATTGAACCGCTATTTCGTCTTGAAGAGGATGTCACCTGTACCGAGTGTCAATCTTCCAGACGAAAGCCTTGAAGACCTCTCTGAAGGGGGCTTAATTCGTACATGTCATCTATGTGGAAAGGCCCAGTGTGGACAACGACGTGGGCGCGTGCGTTGTGCCTACTGTAAACGTGTCTTTTGCTTGCAACAATTATATAAAAAGTTCAAGATTCGAGCAGAAGCAAATGATACAAAGTTTAAATGTCCTCGCTGTCTGGGCATTTGTTGCTGTGTTACAAATTGCCAGAAACCGCCTCCTCATGTTCATTGCAAAGTGTATAAGGTACGTCAGACAAAACGACGGAATCGTGAACTTGCACATCAAGAGAATAAGGTAACTCGTATTTTGGAATCGACACAGGAAGAACATATACACGAAATGAACCGTTCTTCGATGCGTTCAATTCCCTTTTTCACTCCAGAAGTTAGTCTTCCTCCTCAGATTGTTGATAACTACAATGTACAGTATTCGGAAGCGATGGGAAATCCAGCCTATTACTATTCGGGCGATATTCCGGGAAGTATGAATTGAATAGACCAATAATGTGTAGTACAACACAGTGACTGGCTCACACAGTTGAATTTGAAGATGCTTGATGGAGGGGACAGTACCTTGCTGACCTCCAGAGATTCGTCGATATCAGGGAGGTGGAAGGAGCAGGAATCCTCTGGAAGAGAGTTATTTGTGGACAAGCTCCGTTACTTTATCAACAATCGCGCCACGATGTCAACAGAAGAAATCCATTCTATTCAAAGACAATTGATTGTAGATGCAGATGTATTACAATCAAGAGCTGAAAAGAGTGATATGGTGTTTCGCATGGTGGATTCGTTCAATCGCAATACCATTCATGCTACAGTCACATGGAATCTTAAAAACAATAGTTTATGTAAGAGACTTGGAGATGGATGAAGAGTAGATAATCATAAAGGAGCCCATGCTATCCCTGCTCTGTTTACAATTGTGAATTGTTGTCCAACTGTTCTATTTAGCTTAGAAACAAACACATCCTATGGAGAACGAGATTCAACGAGTAGTGTCAGTAGGGATGTAAAGACTCATTCAATATAGGCATCACATTCTTTAACACAAGTACTCTGAAGGATGTACGTGCTTTGTGTACATGCATCGACTTGATGAATGGAACCTTTCAGCATTATGCCGATGTCAACACCGTTGAAATGTGGACAGAAGAAGGTATTTCATGGAAACAGCGAGAACATATAGATGGGTAAGAACGGAATTGAATTCTGATGTGTAGAAACCTGTTAACTTCGATGATCGCTTTCGGGAAAAGAGCCCAAACGATGATTGAAAACTCTCCTTCTCGCTGTCGTATTGTTCTTTCCTATAGTCGCTCTTCTGAGGATCATACTTTTGAGAATCTTCCAATTATCTCTCTCGTATTGAAGAAGGTAAGCAGGAATTATCCAAGTGTTGTATATGTACTGGAACGAATGGTCTGTGATGAGCATAATGTCGTGTGTGTATTATTGTTCAGTGAAGATCGAAATTGGGTCAAAATCATTAATGGATATGAGTCCAATCTTGAGGTTTGCCGAGAAGAAAACAGCATGATGATGAACCGGATGAACGCGCAGTCTGTTTTGCTTGATCTCTAGTTGTACTTGATTCCTGTTTGTTGTCAAGTGTTATTGGTGAAATCGTTCCATTGTTTTTGCAAAGTGTCTCCTTATAGTGACCCAAACGAATGACCGAGATTTCAAAGACCAGGCCCATAGTAATCCCAGTCGAGATCGTCGGAGATTGCTCTCTCCCTGAAAATGAATGTCTGAAAGTGCTCGTTAATTCAATGCGATCCAGTAAAACGATCTATCAGCAAATGAACTGCTTTGGAATGTATAAGAAGGAGATACGTAAGGTGTTGTGGGATTCCATTTTCGCTAGTTTCATCCAACAGTAAGGATCTCTATTTGTTTTTCTGTTATCTCCTTATCCTTCCATCATGTCAAGGTATGAAAAGAAGTGTATTGGGAATTGGTAATCGTTTGGATTTATTCTCATTCGATAGCCACTGCATGGTCAAAGGCGTTTAGTGAGGAAGCAACAGTCTGTTCTCAAGAAATCACGCATTCATTGCTGGCCTCTGGTTTCTCCTTTATATTCGAAGAAAGTGGTTTTTACGACAATATTTCATCGATAGCTTCACTAACGGATGTGTTTACTCTCTGGTTGGATCTTCCTGAAATCACCACTCGAATTACCTCATCTGATGCAGAACAGATTGTAAGCTTCGTTGCAGCCACTGTGAAAACTCATATTCAAGGTATGGGTTGTTTCGACAAGTGATAGTTAGAAGCTGAAGAGAGTACCATCAATGAAGTGAAACAGTATCACTTCCGGATCTGTGCATGCATGTTTAAGAATCTGTATCTCTTGTTGCAGAGTCACCTCACTCTTGTTCCAGCTCTTGATCTTGACTTTTGGAAGCATGCTTCGGAGACAGTTCTGTCTTTTCCTTACGCTGAAGCAGTGATTCTTTCATTTCATCTTCATTCGTAGGAACATCATATTGCAGCAGCCCAACTCCACTTATTCTTCTTACGCCAATCAAATCTCACCACAACTCAACTTGTGCAGTGCCTTGAGGACTTGATCACAACTCAACATCTCAATCACCAAGCCATTGTGCTTCTAACAAAATCTCTTCTCCATCAAATTGACTTTAATCAACTTCTCTTGATTAATGATGGATACGAAAATGGATATGTTCAATGGGCGTTTCATCGTGTTGTAACTCCCACTCCTACAACAACTGACGAATTAGTGTATATGATGCAAGTAGGAATACGATTTGATTCTTACACAGACCGCTCTAGTATTCTTTGAGGGATATAAGAATGTATCAATCCATGGAGTAGTTGATTCAATCATTCAAGGTTGTTTGAATCTGTGTATCCGTCATTTGGACAGTACAACAAGAAAGGTATCTCGAATGAGTGAGGAATGTTTGGGTGTCTTGGTACGAGAGAGTGATGTGAGTAATGAGATGTGTGATCATGATTAGGACTTCAACAAGGAGACATTGATCCAAAGTGTGTTGAAGCAGGCACTTATGGAAACGCAAACAACACGTCGCCAAGTATCCATTCTGAATGTCATGTTGTTGAATGAGAGTGCCAGACGAGTCCTAGAGATGGTTCCTGACATTGTGACTAAGCTTCTCTCCATGATGTGTGCACGTAATAGTACATTCTGTGCTCAAATCACATCTGTTCTCACACTTCTCATAGTTCGATGTTATGAAGAGATGGGTATAACAGAACGATCCCAATGGCAAATGAACTGCATTATGCCAATTCTACACTCTCTCTATTCTCATCCTTCCTCTTGCTCCAATATATTCAACTATATCCTACCTGCTCTCATTGCTCTGAAGCCAAATGTCTTGTCAACCTCTCTACAGAAAGAGCAGAAGCAGTGTGATCCAACAGATCCAGATTCTCTCTTCAATTTGGATCTGTTCTTCCTTCATGCAGCTGCTGAAGGGTCTGATCCTATTCTGAATGCTCTCTTGACGTTATCAGTTCTTCGTATCGATAAGGAGAAGGGTCTGATTGGCAAACGACCTGATGATTATATTGAGGCCACAAACAGTCAAGGTCGTGTGTTATCTATGACCGATGCTCTCTCTTGGAGCCAATGTGGACATGACGAGATTCGTGTGAAGTTGATTGAACTGATTACAACTTCTCTTTATGTGATATTCAGATGTGTTACTGATCTCTAGACCACACAATTACTGGGTCCGAATGAATGGAGTATTGTAGAGAGGGTTATGAAGAACTGTCTGTACTCAGATGATGCTCATTATCGACATGATCTTGTTGTTGCATTCACTCAAGTCTTAGAACGAACAATCTTCGCTTCTAAATCCTTCTTGAAAAAGACAATGAAGGAGGCTTCATGTTCATTCAGTGATCTTGGTGATCATCTAAGCCAGTTATCACCAGAATGTCAGGTAGTAGAATAAGAATGGAATGATGAGTAGGAAGGATATCACAACTGGATTCAAGCACGTACCAGTCTTACAGAGATCGCGCAATTCCTTCTCAATTCTATTCGTCTAACGGATTCCACAACAAGTCTTCAGATTAGTGCTGATTTGCTTCAATCTCTCTTCAGTCATATCACATTGGACGTAAGTCATTATCTTCTCTATCTCATTAAAGTCCCCTCTGCCTCTGCAAGACTTATTCACCGAACAATCGATTCATCAAATTTTCATTCTTCTTATCAATCAGAATGAAGTGATTCGTTCTCAAGGAAGGGAAGTTGCTTATCATCTGCTTGTCAATACAAAGTGTTCTGAATCCACATTGAGAGAAATGATTGAATCACTAGTTGAAAGAGGGTTTCAGTCTGATAGTCTGTAGATGAATGAAAAGATGATAACTAATAGATTTACAGACTATGAAGTGGATATATCTGCTGGATTTATTCTTCTATTGTATAACTTGATTTGTAATTCACATACCCAGAGTGTGGTTCTATCAGTTATGTCAACACTTTGTATTGTTGAATGGTCTTGATAATCAAGTAGTTGCTGAACATGCAAAGGATTCTCTTTCTCAGTATGTTTATCAAGCCCCATTTCATACCTGTACATGTGATTGCGGGTTCTTATCTAGTGTTGCCCCATCAACAGTTCGTTGTGGTTCTTCTGAGTGTCATTGAGCTGGATGTGTTGGCAATGAATCAGTGTGAAGCTGGATCATTCACTACGTATCCTCTTCTTCATTGTCAGGGGATGGTGAGTGGGTTAGAAGGGATTATGAAGACACATCCTGATTGTGTGAAGGAGGCTCATGTATTCCGAGCTATTCTCAAATTGATTTTCCGTCTGTATCGTGTGACTCTGACTGTTGTAGCAGACTCTCAGATCAATGAGAAGGAAGGTGATGAGTCTCAGGAACTATTGAGCAAAGGACCAATTCAAGCGATCCCTGAAGATTTCTCAATGATCATGGAGACAGATCACATAGCTAAGAACAAGTTGGATTGCAGAGGGCATTTGATAGGCTCGTATTCTCCATCTCAGACTCTTCATCTTAAACGATTAATGCTATGTTGCTGGTTGACGTGTAAGTATTCGTCCCTCACAATTGCTCGAATGATTACAATCACTCCACAATCAGGATTTGAGAATTCTCAATCTCAAAACACAGTATGTATGGAAGACGTAGAGAATACAGGCAGTTTCTTATGTTCATCAGATCCATACGACCTGTCGACAGTCACCTCAAGTACAGAATCATGCCATCTGTTCAATAATGATGTTGTGTGTCTTCTGTGGGACCTTCTCGGATCTGTTCTCACTATCAAACACATTGGAGGCATCATCTTCGTGGCTGAAGCCATTACACAAATTGTTCAGCGTCTCACTTCGCTTATCACCATCAATCATTTTCTCTCATCTCTTCCTGGGAGTTTCACTCACATTCTATTGGATGATCGAAATATTCATAATCGTAATTTCATTCTGCGTCGTTCAACTGGGTATTCCAAAGCTATTTGTAGTGTGAGTGTCATGATTTGCAATGATCACTAGTTGGTTCGATACTCACCATTGCTAATTGAATATGTCCTACTTCATCTGTTAAAGCTGGCTTCTCCTACAGCAGAATACTTCGAGTCTCTTCCTTCATCATGTCTTCACCCATCACTCAACTTTGCTTCTATTGAAATCAAAGTACCATGTGCTCTCTATTCATTAGTGTAGTCCTCATGGAAAGGTCGGGTACATGCTCTGAATATCATTCGACAATTGTTTTTAGATCGTAGTATTGAGATTGAAGATCGTTTTATGGAGCCTGTGTTAATGTTGGCTTGTGAAGCCTTACTCTCACCAATGTATCACTTGATAGAATGTCTATGAATCTAGATGGCAGATAAAAAACAGTGGTCTCATGATTTATACTATTGTTTTGAAAAAACTGCTCTCAAATCGAGTTAATTGCGATTATGATCCTTCTGCTATGTCTGTTACTTCATTCTTCTCAAAATATACACATCTGAGAGAATGGTTTGCTATGAAACTGAGTGATGTTCAGAATAATCGTAATCAGGAGTATTTGTGGAATTGATAAAATAGAGATTGATTGTGGAATGGCAGGATTACATCCTTTTTTGTTTGCTTTCATAGTATTAACATCTCGCTTGAGTGGTACAATCAGCAGTGATGCGAAAATGGATCCATGGCTTATTCAAGTAACATGTACCATTAGCATGATCAACTCCTCTGAGAATCTCTTCTGTCGAACAATGTCTTCAAGAGCTCTGGTACATCTTGATAAATTGTTCTTATGCTGTAGGCTGTGTTGATTCCCATGTGCGATCATGTTCTCTACGTCCAATTGCTACTCAAACGAATCGTTTCCACTCCTTCAATCAAGCAGAATGAACTCCACGGACTTCTCCTTCAGATCCTCTTCATGACCAAAATTGCTAAGATTTGTGATAATCACACCAGCCTCGACAGTTTCATCCAAATCTTCATGAACCATCTTCAAGAAGTCTTCATTCAATGCAGAGTTGGATTAGTGCGAAATACTTTCTTTGAGGTAGGGGCAAGGTCGATTGTGCATGCATAGATTCTCCTCCAGGTTTTGTCATATTCTATCCAGTATGATCCAGTTCTGGCTATGATCACTGTGAACCAGTTGAAGACACCTGATTCTACTGTTGGAGCTCATCTCAGTTTACGTGCGATGCATGAGACTCTTGCCATTCTGTCGCTGCGTGCTCCATTACGCGGATTGGAGACAGATAAAATGAAGCAAGCAGAAGACATTCTTGTCAAATTGCTGACTTTGAATGACAAGCTGGAAGTAGTTCTCGTATTGAAGCAGATTCGTCAGTTCTATCGATCTACAGATAAGAACATCCTTCAGACCAAGTTTACCTCCATTTCAGTGTTGATCTTCACAACATTGTTGAAGGAGCTCTATAGTACTCAATTGCCATGGTATGCCATTAAACCAGTTCTAAAGACCCTGGTGATGCTTCGTTCTTCAATACCTTCTGATGTCGAGATCCACGATTATTTGCTGAAATTGGCAACACAAAATCAAAACCGTGAAGTGGCTTACTGGGCAACGCGTTTCATTGCTGTGATCCTTACAAATGCCAATACGAAGGAAAATGAACAAGCTGTGAAGATTCTCTCTCAACAAATAGCCAGTCTAGACATTTCTCTCTCATATCGCAGCATGTTGGCTGATCTCATTCAGATAATCCATGAGAAGCCATCTCCAGATCTGTGTGGAGTACTGTTCTATTGTCAGCTGGCGTTGTTACATGACACAAATGCTTCTCTTCAACATGTAGTACTCCAGACGATGAAGACTTCATCGGGTCAAATACTCGAAGGAATCCAGAAAACAGAAGAATACGCCTTGAAGTCTCTTCATTCTTGTATTGTGGAGGCTCGTTGCTTCTGTGGGATTTGTAAGGAAGTAGTGTGTACATTCCTGAGAGCCAATATGCCAGCAATGCTGATTGCAGAAACAGAAGAGGTAGGATTGATGGGACTGTTGAACAGTAGTTGTATAAGAATGATAGTTCTTGTGCTCTTCCTATGCTCATTGTACGTGCATTTGTAGAAGCTGCAGAAGTGTGGAAGACTGAAGAATGGGAGAGTGTTAAGAGTGTGAAACAATGTGTTCAGGAATGGATGCTTCAATTCAAGAGTATTTCGGATCAGAACCTCAAGGCATTAGCGATGATGGACAAATATGAAGTGATATGCGAATTATTAAAGCTTCTTTGAAGTGTTTGTTCTGATAATCAATATGTTGGGGTCCCAAGAATTGATACATGTGATTCCTAAAAATAGAAACGGCAGAAAAGGATTTATGAGTACTTCATCACGTCCAAGACTTGTACTAGGACTCACAAATTAGTATCATCCTATAGACAACCGCTCTTCGAGCTTTGAAGCAACAGTATGCTCCAGACTTGGGGAAATTGCGTTTGGAAAGAGAAGAAATCGATAGGAAGCGAGATGAGTATATCAAGAAGTTATCTGCCGCAAGGGAGAAACTAAGCTGGGACAATTTCACTTCAGTTCCTCCTGAAAAAGAAGCAGATTTGAAGAAAACATATCATTCATTCATTGCAGTTGTCAAGTCGTATGAATGGCTATTCTTCGCTTAAGACTAGAGCTTGTCCCTATGATACAATTAATATCAATGAGATGGCTCTTGTTGTATACAATGCCACATTGAATCCGGATCAGCGTAAAGAAGCTGAGATGATGTTCGGATCCCAATTGAAAGAGAAGTGGTACAAACTTAACGAGTATTGTATGGATTTAAAGAAGTATTTCCGTGTTGCAAAGAGTACTCGTCGAGATGTAGTCACAACTCTGGACCAGATCTATGGGTCAGATCTTCCAATTGAACTCGATTTCGCTGATTCTGAAACCCAATCTATATCTCCTATTGAGGAAACAGAACCTTGTGAAGAAACTCCCATAACCCAGGATGATGGTATTTACGACAGTGATTGGCTGTAGTGGCACTGAAGAGATATAATTGATAGTTACTCCGTTTGTGATGATTATCTCAATTCCAACCCTACTTCTCGCGATGTATTTAATGCATCTTCCTTAAGCGATTGCATCATGTCAATCCTAGAAAGTGGAGGTGCTGAGCAGAATCAAGAGGATCTTCTGAATCTACTTGGAGTCGAGGCGGTTGAGTTTGTATTCACGATTATGGAACATCGTGATGCTCTTCTACATGCTCCTGACGATAGTGCAGTGATTCTCAAAGAAACGGGAGTTTCATCATCAAAACAAGGTCAGCATTCCGATGAGCTGAGTTCAAAACCGATTGATGATCTGGGTCTGAATGCTACATATTTAGCACAATTGAAACAACAGGGTTTGCGTCTAGCCAACGAGCCGAAGGGCTATGATGATCGTTATAAGGGTTATATGATTGGAATGAAATTGGATCACAGTGTGACCACAGATGAGAAGTGTGGAGGTCAGAAGACATATCATGATGTGAGTACGATTAACGAGATTCATCCCTAGGGCTATGAGGAATTGGTGGTCCAACCTCAACAGCAACAGAAGTCACAGACCATTGAGCTGGTTCCTGTATCACAGTTGGAGGATTGGGCTCAATTGGTATTTGAAGGCATAGAGAAATTCAATCGATTACAAAGCTGGGTATTTGACTGTGCATACAACTCAGATAACAATATGTTGGTTTGTGCTCCAACTGGTAAATGAGAAGGAGGAGAATGAGTTTTAGGTGCTGGTAAGACAAATGTGGCTTTGTTGACAATTGTACACGAGATAAGAAAGAATATGGAAGAAGAAGGTGTATTAAAACGTGAAGAAATGAAAGTGATATATGTGGCTCCAATGAAAGCTTTGGCACAGGAGATTGTCGGAAAGTTCAAGGAACGATTGAGTCGATTGGGACTCATTGTGAGAGAGTTGACAGGTTAAGTAGAGAGATTGGAATGAGGTGTAGGAGATATGCAGCTTACACGAGCAGAAATAGCAGAGACACAGGTCATCGTAACAACACCAGAGAAGTGGGATGTAATCACACGAAAAGGAGGTGATAACAGTCTGGTAGAGAAAGTCAAATTACTGATTCTGGATGAGGTACATCTGTTGGCTAGTGATCGAGGTAATGTTGTTGAATCAATCACTGCTCGTACATTACGTCAAGTATCCTTCTTTGATTGGAGTGAACAATAGATTGAATCAACCCAGACTCCAATTCGTCTTGTTGGCTTATCGGCCACCTTGCCCAATTATTCAGATGTGGCGGAATTCCTTCATGTGAATATGGAGCCTGGAAAGGGCTTGTTCTATTGTGATGACTCCTTCAGACCTGTTCCTCTGACACAACGATTCCTTGGTGTGACAATAACAAACAAATTGAAAGCAATTGAGAAGATGTATGAACTGGCTTATGATCGATGCTGTGAGGAATTATTGAATGATAAGCAAGCTATGGTCTTTGTTCATTCGCGTAAGGATACACTGACTACGGCGAATAAACTCATTGAATATGCTACAGAAGGTAGGAAACAGAGTCTGTTTGCAACTCCAATTCATCACCCTCGATATGACTATTTCAAGCAGCGTGTTCAACGTTCTCACAATCAGCAACTTCAGAATCTCTTTCAATACGGTCTTGCGATTCATCACGCAGGTATGCGTCGAAGTGATCGTAATTTGGTGGAAGAGATGTTCGCTGAAGGTATTGTACGTGTACTTTGTTGCACAGCTACATTGGCATGGGGTGTGAATCTCCCAGCTCATGGTGTAATCATCAAGGGAACAGAATTGTATGATGCCTCTCGAGGAGGTTGGGTTAATGTGGACATTTTGGATGTCATTCAAATCTTTGGTCGAGCAGGCAGACCTCAGTTCGATACAACAGGAGAGGGCTGTTTGATTGGTATGCATGATAGTATTGACTCATTTGCTCGTTTGATGGTAATGAAGGTGGTGATGAGACTGTGAGATGATCTATAGACGCCAATCGAATCATCATTCATGAAGAATTTATGTGATCACTTGAATGCAGAAATAGTTGCGGGAACAGTTACAAATCTTCGAGAAGCTGTGATTTGGCTTCAATATACGTATTTGTATATCCGAATGCGTAAGAATCCATTGGTGTATGGCATTTCGAATGAAGAACGTATGAGAGATCCATCACTCTTCTGCAAGTGTGAGTAGGTTTTAAGAACTATGATTGATTGATAGAGATATGATTACTGATACTGCAATGAAATTGGATCAGGCTCACATGGCTCGTTATGATATGGAGAGTGGAAATCTGTTTCCAACGGATTTAGGTCGTGTAGCAAGTCACTTCTATATCGGATATAACACGGTTATTGTTGTTAATGAGCGGTTAACAGATGTGTCCGATCTTCGAACAATTCTGACTATTGTTGCAATGAGTCAGGTAAGATGATGAATAAGAAAGATTGATTGATAGGAGTTTCAGTCAATCAAAGTTCGAGATGAAGAGTTATCTGAACTGGTTGATATGAAACGATCCTGTTGTCGTGTGGGACAAGATGTGAAATTGGATGATGAATATGCAAAGACTTTGATTCTGTTACAAGCTTATATCAATCAGTGGAATCCACATGAAGCGACTCTCTTCAGTGACTTTAACTTCATTTCCCAGAATGCTGGTCGAATCACAAGAGCCCTGTTTGAAATTTGTATTCAACGTGGCTGGGCAATGAGTGGATTCTTGTAAGAGTAAGATGGCAGTCTGATGACTAGAGTACTGAATCTGGCGAAGTCTGTGGAACGACGAATCTGGTTCACAGATCATCCCCTTCTACAAGTTCCCATTCATCGAGAAGTATTAACACGAATAGTGGTAAGAATTAAGAATTGTCTTGAGTATCAAGAAACAAGAGTTATCACTGGACGATTTGCGTGAAATGAGTGCTGACGAAATAAGTGGATATTTGGATCAGAAAGCCATAGGCGGTACAGTGAAGCGATTAGTGCGAATGGTATGTGTGTTGATGATGAATTGAGTGTAGATTCCATATTACGAAGTAACAGGAGAATTACAGCCAGTCACGAGTAGTATTATCCGTGTTTCAGTGCATATTCAATGTGATTATGAATGGACATTACGTACCCATGGACCTGTAAGTGATGAACGTATTCATAGATTCACTGACTTACTCACCTCTTTACTCTCATTCTCACTCATTCATCAACTCTCTCCTCACTCACATTCACTTCACTCTCACTCATTGATCCACAATTATTCACTCACCTCACTCTTTAGACAGATATGGTGTGGGTCTGGATTGAGAATCCTGACAATCACTCCATTCTCTATTCAGAAGAACTTTCTATTCCCTACAAGAAACGTAATGATGAACAATGCTTGGAATTTGCAATTCCAGTATTCCCCCCTCTCCCTGACTATTTCACACTTCGAGTCTGCAGTGATCACTGGATTGGAAGTGATGTGGAAGTATATTTGCCTCTTGCAGGCTTACGAATGCCCAATGACAAAAAGAAGCAAACTCCTCTTCTGGATTTGGATCCTCTTCCTGTCACAGTATTACATAACCGCGGTTATCAGAGTTTCTATCATTTCACCCACTTCAATGCAGTACAGTCTCAAGTGTTCTTTAAGAGCTTCCACACAGATGATAATATGTTGGTTTGTGCTCCCACAGGCTCAGGTAAGACTGTTGTAGCTGAGCTGGCTGTGATGCGTCTCTTAGAAGCTCACAAAGGAGAGAAAGCTGTTTATATTGGCCCTCTCAAATCATTGGTTCGAGAGAAATTATTGGATTGGAAGGATAAATTCGAGACTCGATTACATCACCGTGTTATTGAACTTACAGGTGATTCTGCTCCTGAACTAGGTCAGTTACAACGAGCTGATATTATTGTGACTACACCTGAGAAGTGGGATGGAGTAAGTCGAATGTGGGAACAGCGTGAGTATGTGAAGAAGGTTTCACTAATTATTCTTGATGAGATTCATTTGTTGGGTGCTGATCGTGGTCCTATCATTGAAGTTATTGTATCTCGTCTTCGATTCATCTCCCAGAAACAACAGAAGCATATTCGTGTGATTGGACTGAGTACTGCTTTAGCAAATGCTACAGATCTGGGTGACTGGCTGGGTATCTCAGGAACGGGTCTTTACAACTTCAGTCACAGTGTCCGACCTGTTCAGCTGCAAGTTCATATCTCTGGCTATCCAGGCAAATATTACTGTCCTCGTATGGCTACCATGAATAAACCAGCTTATACTGCAATTCGCCAGTATTCTCCCAAGAAACCTGTTCTAGTGTTCGTTTCGTCACGTCGTCAAACCAGACTAACAGCGTTCGGATTGATCAATTATGCTGCATTTGATGATCCTTTCCAGTGGCTTCATATGAGTTCAGATGAAATGCGTGTGATTGTTGATCAAGTCAGAGACTCCAATTTGAAAGAAACCCTTCCATTTGGAGTTGGTATTCACCATGCTGGTCTGTGTGCGAATGACCGAATGATCGTTGAACGACTCTTCTCTCAAGAGAAGATTCAACTCCTGTGTAGTACATCCACACTAGCTTGGGGAGTGAATCTACCTGCTTATCTTGTTGTTGTCAAAGGAACGGAGTTCTTTGACGCCTTACAATGTCGTTTCATTGACTATCCTATTACAGATGTCCTTCAGATGATGGGACGTGCTGGCAGACCTCAATTCGATTCAGAAGGAGTCGCATGTGTAATGGTTCATGATATCAAGAAGAACTATTATAAGAAGTTTCTGTATGAACCTTTCCCCGTAGAATCATCACTTCATAAGCATCTTCATGATCATATCAATGCTGAAATTGCCGCGGGAAATCTCCATTCTTTGCAGGATGTGGTTGATTATATTAGTTGGACGTTCTTCTATCGAAGATTACTTGCAAATCCATCGTATTACGGTCTTTATGGAAACTCTGTAGAAGAATTCCAATCATTCCTCTTAACCATATTGCTCGGAGTTTTACAAGACTTACAGTCAGCCGGTTGTATTGAGTTGAAAGAGAACAATCAAGTGTCACCCAAACGACTCGGTATCATAGCCAGCTTCTATTATATTCAATATACCACTGTTCATGCATTTGCAGAACGATTACGAGAAATCGATTCGATTCCATCACTCCTCCAGCTGATCTCAGCAGCCAGTGAGTATGATCCTGCACCTCTCCGCCATAATGAAGACCAAACATTGGAAGCATTTGCAAATGAAATATACTGGTCTCTGCCTGACGATGCTAACTTCAATGACCAGCATCTGAAGGTCTACATGTTACTTCAAGCATTCATGCAGAGACTTCCTCTTCCCATCACAGACTTTTTGAATGATCAGAATAGCATTCTTGACAATAGTATTCGTCTAATCAATGCATTGGCTGATATTGCATTTGAGATAAAACAGTCATCACAACTCTTGTTAATCATGAACACTATGCCACTGCTCATACAAGCCCTGATGCCATATAATTCTCAGTTACTTCAGATTGATGGCATTGACAATGCTCTTGTAAAACGATTGAATAAGGAGGGTATTTGTGAATTGCGAGATTTGAGAGGAAAATCGGAAACGCAGATTTTGGAGATATTAAATCATTGTCGTTGCGAACGTAAATTGACAGAAAAAGTAGAGAATTGTTGAATTCACTAAATCATAGATTGTCAAAGCCTTCCAGAACCTCCCTGAACTCATCTTAAGTGTAGATGTGACAGAATCCGGCCAGATTTTGTCGGATCCATCATTGCTATTAGTAGAGAAGGAATATGAGTTCTGTGTACACTTGAGTCTGGCTCGAGCTGTTCCTCAACGTGTGAATGCGCCCCGCTTCAAGAAACCAAAGAATTACTCGTATTTCGTGAGTGTAATAGACGGAGAGGGACGTATTCTGGTAGGAATGAAGAAGTGAAGTAAGAATTAGGCCTGGAAACGAACCTCTGTGATTCGTCACACGATGATACGATTGAGTGTGACACTACGGAAGGTGCGTCACGAATCGTTGCGTGTCTTAGTACTGTGTGATTCAGTTGTGGGTCTGGATGTGGAGAAGAAACTAGAAATTGAAGTGACAGGAGATGAAGAACAAGTGAAGAAGGGAATAAAGGAAGTAATTGAAGAAGATATAGAAGATGATGCACTGAATGCTGAGGAATTTGAGGATGATGTGGTGTTTGATGAATATTTGATGGATTGATGTGTTTGTGAACATACATTAGTTAGATGCTTATATCACTACCATAGAAGTCATAAGATTGTGACGTCTTGTCCAAGTCGTCAAAAGGGAACAGAGGAAGGGCCATTGTTCCAGAAGCTATAGAAGGTTCAGGCTCCGCAACGAAAAGGGAAATTGTTCCTTTCTTTGTAACAACAAGTAGATACTCGTCTGTTAGACAAAATGAAATAGACAGAGGAGGACTGGAAAGCTAGAAGTCATTCATATCACTCAATGCTACAAAACTAATAGAAAGAGAAGAAAATGGCTGTGAATCCGTATCGACATGGAAGAACTCAATAAACCCTTCAGACAGAATAGCTAGAACTGAAGCGTCATGATTGAGACAGAAAAGTTGAGGAAACGAATTTGAATGAAACTGCTTATACACCTTGATAACCAAGGAATTATTTTGCAGAAATGGTGTGAACAAAGAACATAAGTCATCCACAACACTGAGAAGTAGACGACCAACCCACAGAACAGGAGCACAATTAGATTTCTGGAATTAAGATTCTGTCATCATACTCACATAAATAATACTCTCTTCAACAAAATCTTCATCTTGGAAAGAATACACAATAACAGCTCCCAATATATCACTACAGACAAAGCGATCGCCTCGGACTCCAACATCAATCCAAGTTAAGTCATCAAAGTTATTCCCAAATCGAGTTATCTGGAGATTTGTTCGTCTTCGGATATCCCACATTCGTAACGTCCCATCAATTCCTCCCTACAATGAAGTGTTAGAAAAGGATCAAACCGATAGAATCAGGTAGGAGTTGCGTTGGACAGATTTTATACACCTGACTGCTCCACAATGCCCCGATAGGATCTGATAATGAGTAGAAGAAGATAAATGAACCTGTGAAACGGTACGCTGAGTTAGATTCAACACTTTGATATAACCTGAAGTACCACCTACTATAAGAAAGACATCCGAGTCATTAGTGTTGTCATTCACAACCCAATCACAGCAAACAAAGTTCTAAAATGAAATTGCAGAAAGGTCCTTACTTCGGTCTTATCGTCATCATTGAAAGCTTGAAGAAGGGAGATTGAATCGTCCTTGTTGACCCGGAAACTATGGAATTATGTGCAGAAAGAGGATATACATTGAACATGTGTTGGAAGAAAGAATAGCTAAGTATTTGTAGCTTCCAAAGGCAACAGGGCATATACAAATACAATTGATACGAGAATCGCTTGAAAAGGACAGGCTTGATATCTGGGTATAGGTTCTAGACTGGATCCGCAGATTCATAAGTACCTTTTCATTGTCGGTCCTGGAAGGATCCCAAGCGGAGCAGGATCATTAGAGAACGAGAAGACATCATCCATTCTATGACAACTATTAAAGTATGACATTGACAGGAATTCAAGTTGTCAAACAAACAGTGATAATATTTTAAATGCACTATTGTTATCAGTACTTCTACATAAAGATAATCTGGATTCGCATAAAACAGTACTCCAGAATCAATTGGTTAACAAACAACCCGTTTTGAACCCAACTCCATTACTTATGACCTAAGACACCCGAAAGCTTACTCATAGCCTTCTTCTTTCCATCAGGAATGAGAATGAGTCTAGCAGGTGTCGATTCAGTATCAGGGACATCACAACGATAGAATCCACGTCTCTCCAGCTGAACAATCTGATTCTCCTTCAATCCCTTACAAGCATTATTCACAATCACGGTATACTAAGTAGTAATCTCAATTTCATTCCCTACCTCCATCTTAGTAGGATGATCCTTACTTGTCAAGAAGTCCTCAAAGTTATCATTCTCCTCCAGTGTCTTCTTTGTGAGAAGATCATCATATTCAACCACAGTCACTTCATGGTTTGCAGGGGACTCTGCAACCCAGTTCACCTTCACAGTATTCTTGAAGTCTCCCTACTCATCATACTCTATCATCACAATAACATTTGGAATAAACTCTCCAGTGAGACCAATCACAACTCCGGCCTCATCTCGCTCAATCGAAGTTACCTTCGCATTGCCCCATCGCATCATAGTGAATTCCTCTCCTTCCTTCAACTCTTCAGCATCTGCTCTCTCCAACATCACCTTAGGTCCAATCATAATATCACTTGTTCCCTTCGACTCGTCTTTAGGATGATTTGCCACCTTGATCGTGCCCTCTGTGACATTCGTCAGCGTCAGAAGCACATAATCACTCTTCATCACTCCCATGAAACGGAGGGCATTTCGTTCCAGAATCTTCTTGTTATCAGACCAGAACTTATCCCATTCCATAGTCACCACACGCTTTGAGAAACCCTACAATGAACCCCTTGCTCAATACCTACTTGAGAGAGAATAAAAGCACGCAAAGCCTCAACTTGGACACCACGACGTAACACTCCCTTTACCGTGGGGAACCGAGGATCATCCCAACCATCCACTTCATGATGGTCAACCATCCAAGTGAGTTTACGCTTACTCATTAGGGTATACTGGAAATTAAGTCTAGCAAACTCCACCAGATGAACAGGTCGCAGACGTAATGCCTTCTGAATCCACATATACTGTTCATCACGATCCTTATACTCGGTAGTTCGCATGGCATGAGTAACACCTTCAATACTATCCACAATAGGACAAGCAAGATCATAACAAGGATACGCCTTGTACCTAATCAATCAATTCATCAATGAATTCAGACTTATCTCCAGTACGAATATGAGTAAGAGGGAAATAACGTACTAGAACAGGATCACGCATTGTTCCATTATCACTCTTCATGTCAATCTTAGCTCTCAAGCAATAATCTTGAACTTCAGGTTCACCACGACACAATGCCTCGAAGAGACGCATATTCTCCTCAGGTGAGGTATTTCTCATTTTACTCTCCTTTCGCTCCATTCTCTCTTTTCTCATTGTTTCCTGATCTGTATTGTCCATAAAAGCGAGACCTTCACGAATCATCTGACGCGCGTAATTTAGAATCACATCGAAGAAGTCACTGGTGTGAGAGAATATATCAGCCTTAATTCCGAGTTTTGCCAAGTCATCAATGATACTTGTCTCGAATTCCTGCTTCTCCTTTGATGGGTTGGTATCATCAAATCGGAGCAACAATTTACCCTGATAACGCTTCGCGTAGTAATAATTCAACATAGCAGCCTTTACATGACCAATATGCATGTAACCAGAGGCTTCAGGAGGGAATCGAGTAATCACCTTTCCCATCTCCGCGAAAGGCAGGTCTGGCATTGACTCCGGAGTGGTCGCACTGTGGGATTCGAATGAGGGAATGAATTATAGGTTCCATCCAAGCTACTGGAACTACTCCAAGACGAGACACGAGGACGGGATGTAGATAAGAGAAATGTGAAGTTGGGGATAGTCTTGTAATCCATAGATTATTCTTATATTGCAATGTATCGAGAGGGTTATGTACTTTTCTGGAGCCTATATGGCTATTTCGGAGAATGCAGAAGAGATGGTGTCTGCACTGTTAACTGTACTTCGAAAAAAGGACAAGTTGTCACCTGAGTGCTGTGCGGCAGCAATTTCTGCTCTGGATGCTACCGTCTTTCGTCGTTTTTGTAGAGATAGTATTAAGTTTCAGACTTACGAGAATATATTTCTGGAGTCCTTCCAAAAATTGGATGGGTACTATGTAGCTTATGAGAGTGATTGTTAGATTTGAGTTAGTTGCAAGTTGTATTGAGTGGAATGATGACAAGAATGGTATTTCATGCAATGCAGCATGCGAATTTTTCTACCAAGTTTTGAATACGAGACGTGGTCACTATACGGCCAAATTTGTTACATTAGCTTTATCGAAGTTAGTGAAATATGTTTCTTTCCTTTCCCTTCAAACCAAGAACGGGGATCATCCATACATTGCTCTCTTGTTGAAAGCTATGCTTCTTTGCTGCAGTCGAGATCAACTTCATCAGTTTCAGACTATTCTCCTTCAGAACGGTTGTTTCCTCACACATCTGCATCGAGCGTTGGTCGGAAGCAATCCGAAAGATGTGTCTCTAAGTCAGGAAATAGTGATGGCTGTGGCCACAGATTCTGCGGATGGACTAAGGACACTGAATCGAATCTTCCCTAGTCCACTTGTGAAGAAACTAGAATTACCGAGTGATAAGACTCGTTTTACCGGAGTCAGTTACGAGCGACCGATCACTGATAGCGCTACAGACATTCGTCTTCTTGATAATATGGCCCTGGGAGTTGTATTCCCAGTCGAAGCGAACTGGAGCAGTTTCTGGCAGTCTCTACGAGTTGAGAGCAATCATTATGATTTCATTTGGGATAATACGATGTATCAGCAAGCTGTAACAGATTTAGCAAGAGAATTAGAAGATCTGAAATATGATGATGAGTGGGATTATGATGGGTTTCGTGTACAGTACCCTCAGTTACAGAAATTTGTGTGTGTTGATGGTTACTACTTACAGCAGATGTTGGATGCTTATCAGAAAGGAGAAGAAGTTCGGATTGTTCGACCTGTTGAATTCGTTCATCATTTGTGTGATCTCTCCATTGTATCACGTTGTATCACAGACAGAAGATCATTGTTCTATTTGATGCTACGTGTAGTTCAAGGAGAAGAGGCTGCTGTGAAAGATTTTCCTGTGTTACGATATCTGTGTTTTGTTCTGGAAGATTCTGCTGTGGATCCTGTGTTGCAGGATTTGATCTTACAAATTCTGGAACGACTCTGTACGCATCAACGGAATACGGAACAATTCCAGGACTACAATGGATTGGATATGATCACTACTGTTCTTACGGAAACAATTGATGAAGTGATGCGAGGAACAAGTCGTTCTGTTCCTCTGTCAGATGAAGGTAGTGTGAAATGTGATGTTAAACCATTACCTGATATGGAGAGAGTATTGTTGATTCTTCAAGTGTTAAGTAATGCGTGTCATAGTATGGCTCGAATCCGCTCTGATTTGATTACTGAACCTATTCTCAGTCGTATGCTTCGTGTGGCTCTTCTGCTTGTGGACGATCGTTTGGAGCAAACTCTTCTTGATATCATTTCTCTTTCTCTCACATCATGTGCTCGTCTCCAGAGTACAGTATTCCGTTCAGGTCTTTTCCGTGTTCTCCTTCTCTCTTCCTGCGGTCCAGCAGGAATGGATCCAATCGTTGCTGACTTGTTATGGCGATTTAGCTTGCTGCAGGATCCTAGCGATGTGTTGGAGAGCTTTGGGGATGTTGGTGATAAAGTGGATTTGCCTACTTTGATTCAAAGTGCTGGAGATGACAAAGAGAAGGTCGTAGCATTGGCTCATAAGTACAGTTATCTCCGATTTTTCCTTCCCTCGTGTTTAATCTCAGTGTTGATGCGAGAGGGACCAGAACAGTTCAGAGAGGTATTCTCAGCCGAATCTGTGGAGAGTTCGGATGTGTTGTGGGGTACTGACCTACGTTCGCATCTCTCATCAGAACTCCAACTGCAACTGGCTCCTTATATCGAGAGAATCACGGAAGATCCTTCTCAGCAATGGGAGTATTCGATTCCCGCGGTTATCCAATATGTGACGATTGAAGACAAATTGTGTGTTTGTACTGTGTTTTTGGAGGCCTTCCTGCAAGATGAATGTGAAGTTCCATGTACAGTGGATTGTTCTGTGTTCTTGGATGAGTTGATCCGCGAGTTGGATTTGCGTTTGAATGCTGTTCACAACATGAGCGAACCTGGAGATCTGACGTACAAGGATGTAGCGATGATTCTCAAATCACTGCTGAAACTTCTTCGGACGAAGAAGGAAATCTCAAAAGTCGGCAAGAGAGCGTTTGCAGTTTTGGGACGGTGTTTGACAGCCAATTTCATGCTCCCAAGTAATGTGGAGATGGCAAACGATGCGTTAGAGGTGATTCTGGAGGCACTACAGCCTCAGAGCTATGGTAAACCATCCTCCGTGAATCTGTGTGAATGTGCAGAGGCAAACTGCATTTCTGATTTTGATCTTGTGATCCAGAACTGTTCATCTGAAGTTCTGTTTGATCAGTTGGGGGATCCCAAGAGTCTTCTGAGTGAGGTATTACATCGAACTCTCCAATGTGTCTGTTTGATGGCCGGCAAGACAACAACACGAGCTTTAGAGAGTCTGATAGCATTTCCTCATTTCATTCATTCTCTCACTCCCTTCGTATTTCTGGATAATATCGAGTTCTGTCGTCCAGTAGGTCTGGAAGTGTTGCAGACTTTTGAACTGCTTCTTCATGACGAGAAATTGCTAGAGATTGTAGTGAACTGTGGTGGTTTGATCTCGTTCATTCAAATCACTCTCTGTTTGGAGAACAAATCGTATTTGGATAAGGAGATCATTGAAAGTGCTGTACGCTGTCTGGAATTGTTGGCTGGTGTTGATAGTGAAACTCCATCTCCTTCCATTGTATTGGATGCAATGACACAACTGTTAACTCCAGGTCTAATGAAAGCTTTACGAAGTCATTCGTTTTTGGAGAAGATGCGTTCAAGTAAAATTCGTCAGCCACTCCTGATCTGGGATCTGGATATGGCTACACATCTGAGTGAAGTTCTTGCTGCTGAGGATCAGTTGATTGATGAGAGTGAGGATAGTGAGAGTGGTTATTGGAACATTCATAAGTTCTGTAAGCGTGGGGGATATCTCTCTATTTACACGAATCTTCAATCTGAATATATTGTGGATGAAGTGTTTTTGACTCCATTCTTGGAACATCCTGATTCAGAACTCACAGATCCTACTCCAGAACATTTCATGAAGGCTCTCATGGTGAATGTGGTTCAGTTACAAAGTGCACAGGAGCTAGGACTGAGCAATAAGCAGGATCGTACGAATGTATTGGATCGTTTGCTTGTATCTTCGCAGAGTTTGCTAGCCTTGCTCACATATCACCCAACACTACAACAGTCATTTGTTAACGATAGCATGATTCACAAATTGTTTGATTTGCTTCGAGATACCACCATTGGGTGGGACTTGCAGAAGGTTCTCTTATCATTACTTCAAACTGCTGTTTCCACTCCAAGTGGATGTGATATCTTGTCATCATTTGTCCCATCACTTCGTCTGCTCCTTCAAAGCAATTGTTCCAAGACATATATGCCAATTCTCCAGATTCTCGAGCAATTTGCTAACAAGAATGAGCAGGTAGTTCAAATGATTCTCACTTCTGGAATCATTCTCGTTATTCTGGATATGATCCTCTTCTTTGAGAACGGGTATGATGGGGATGTTCAAGATATGGCGGTGATTCTTCTTGGTCAAATGATGAGGAATTTCAAATATGGAGAGGATGTTCGTAAGTACATTGTTGCTCTGTTTACACCTTTGTTCCGCGGGGAAAGTGAAAAGAGTGATGTGCTAGCGAATTGTGATGAGAACCCCAAGGAGTTGTTAGAAGTATTAGCTTCGGACATTCATACCCCAACCGTATACTGGGATAGTCATGTGCGTGAAGACTTGAAGACGTTTTTACGTAGTGAGAGTCGTACGATGCGAACAACAGATCAGGAGTACGAGTATCATGAGAATGAGGTAGCAAAACGAATCAAGCCAGCTCGTGTGACACTGAATGCACAGCTTGTAGTGGCTGATATATTTGTCTGGCAGTTTATTGAATGGCCATTCTGCAAGATCCAGCCTTCAGCTTTCCTGAATGGTCTGATTGAGAATCTGAATGCTGATGTTAATGTGAATGAGAAGAAGGAAGACTATGCAGCTTTGGTAAAGGCTTTGTACCTCTTCCTCCAGGATAATACCACACCTCTTGAAGATGCACTGTACACTTCGATGGTCTCTTTCTGTGTGAATGTATTACGGGAGAACGTGTCTACGGCTCAGGAAACCATCTTATCGGTACTGGAGTTTGTGGTTCAGCAGAATTATGGAATGGCAGAATTCGAACGCAATAATGCAGCAATAGCAGAACGAAGCTATCTACTGGATTTGCTCCAGGCATCATCAGTGCTGGCATCAGCAACGCCTACTTCCATGTTCATGGACGCAGGTAATGCGTATCGAGTAACGGAGATCCTTCGTATTCTGATATCAAAGAGTGTGGCTTTGCGTGAGACCTGTTACCATGGAGGTGTCCTGTTCTATGCATTTGCATCAGTACTGTCTTATTCAGGAGATCTGACAGATTCACGATGTATGGCCAGAGTGTATCTGGCGATAATCAGGGAATTAATAGCAATTCCAGAAGCAGAGGCGGATGTGCTGGAGATCACAACAAGCAAGTTCCAGGACCAGTTCAAGAAGGAGCCATCGATTGTCTATCTGTTCATTCGAATGCAACATGAAGCATTTGATAAGGATGGTAGTATTCGAGTGTGGTCAGTGGAAGTGCGTGAAGCATTGCGAGAGTTGATGAAGGAGGTAGTGGCGAAACTGAATGCTGAGAATATGAAGAGTGAGAAGTGGGATCGTAAGAGCAATCGGTTTACGATGGATGGTGTAAAGAAGCTGTGGGAGAACTACCACAAGAATTCGCGTTCGGAATCCATTGTACCCAAAGATGAAGAGAAAGGCATCAAACTTCGACAAACGACATTTGAGCGTACTCCACATGAAGCTTCGAGTATTTTGAGATCATCTCTTCCTTTGTGTATTTGTTGAATCAAACAGAGAATTGAAAGCACCAATGAGGTTTGGGAGGAGACTGGAATCTTGTCTCCTCTGTATCGATCTCACTATTGAAATCGGGAATGGATTGGACAAATGAAGTGAGGAGGGATTGACTCTTTGCATCTTCTTGACGGGATAGAAAACTGTGTGATAACACTTGATCGATTGTCAGTCGTTGTGTGGGATCCTTTTTCAAGACACCTGCAATCCAACTCCGAAACGCTTTGGAGGGAGATCGTGATGATGGTGGGTATGAGTTAAAAGAAGGGGGATCTCCTTGACCTGTTCGGATCATGACTTCAACTGCCTCATAATGGGCATAGGGAGGATACCCTTTATAGAGTTCGAGGGCTGTGATTCCCAATGACCAGATATCTGCCTAACCATGAATGAACAACTTCAAGACAACAGATGAATTGTATCCCTTGTGATTTACAACTTCAGGTGCCATCCAGCAGGGAGTACCAACAAAAGTATGGGCATGCATTTGCTTCATAGAACCCTCCATAACACGCGCAACACCAAGATCAGCAAGGCAGATTCGTCCCATCGTATCAATGAGAATATTCCCTGCCTTAATGTCTCTACACTATAAGAGAGTGAAAAGAAATACCTGTGAAGGAGATTAGCTTCATGAAGATACTGTAGCCCATACGCCGCCTGCTTGATAACTGCAGCAACTACATTCTCCTAAAGGTGATAAGGGAATCCATATCCTACATCTAAACCTTCATCAGCATCGACTTTTCCTTGCTCCATTTGATATTGGAGAATTCGTAGCAAAGAACCCTTCTCCATAAAGGGAGTGACAATCCATAAGTGATCTTGAACGCAAAAGCAGCAATAGCAACACAGCACATTTGGATGATTACACATTTTCATGGAAATAACTTCTTTCCATAGATCACTGATATTCGTCAAGGCATTTTCTAGTGCAAGGATTTTAATGGCTACAATTTTGTTATTGAGTTTGTTTCGTCCTTTATACACTTTTGCAAACGCTCCCTATCCGAATTATACGTTTCTGCAATTCCCACACGACCCACAATTCCCAAAAGTTCATAGTCCCTAGAATCTGTAGACCAGACTTCCTCTTCTTCCATCACCTGGACAAATCGGAAAAGGCCAAAAAAACAGATTTCTATGAGATGTGGAACAAACAGGATAAAGAACAGATAACAAGAAGTCTGTAAATACTGGATTCTCCTTTACAACAGGAGCCACGATCGATCGGAACAGGTCCATTCCTGACTGATCCTACATATCATTATCGTAACGAATTCATACAAAAATACAACAACTCTTGAGTTCGGCAGTGAGAGATCGTAACCGCCTTAAATCCTTGTGGTCACTGATTAATCCGGCATACATAGAGAGACATCGTTCATATTGAGAACGATCTGGAGTGAGGACACGGAATCGGAATAAATCCGACTCTAGTTGGGTGAACGATAGGAGGGTTGTCAGCACGGGATTTGATGTGACTGGGATAGCAAGAGTGGGTGCCGACCTCGAATATGGAGAGGCTGTAAAAAGAGGCAGATCTGGTCGTACCCAGGTTCCCGCGGTGATAGCGAATAATGCGGAGGTAGCTGAGGGTACAGTGACCTCAATGGCATCCATATTTTGGAACTGTAGACTCACTGAAGAGACCTCCTCCTGCAACATCCAGACTGCATCTGTTTGAACCAATCGTTGCAATGGATGTGTCGAGGAGATTTCCCAGATCGTCAACGATCCCTCGGTGGTGAGAGCAGCCACACGGTCCACAGAGGCACTCGAGTGAACAGCAATAGCTGAAGGGATCCCTGTGAGCTGGAGAGGAGAGATTCGAGTCCGTCCATCAGTAGAGAGGATATAGAGAAGGCCTTCCTGGCTCACCATAACGATGAGATGTGAGGATGAACTTACCAGGACTGGCCGACCTTGTCCTAACCAAGACCACTGTGGATTGCCACTCGAGTCAATGGCCTGGAGGAAGGCCATCATCTCCTCGCTACCCGTCACTGGCATAACCTGAATGGAGAGAGATATTTCTGTTCCTGGGAAGGCAGCTTGGAGAGGCACCACGGCAGGTAGCTTGAGGGCCATGGCAGGGAAACACAAACGAGAAGAGAGAGAAGGAGGTTCTGAAGAGGGCTGTACAGGCTGTTGCTTCTTTCGCTTACGTGTCACTGGCTCCTCGCTCTCCACCGCCCGCTTCCGGGTTTGCGAGGCTTTGGATTGTTGTAGTGTAGGAGGAATAGGTTGAGGAGTGGAGGTGACTGGTTGAGGAGTGGAGGTGATTGGTTGAGGAGTAGAGGTGACTGGTTGAGAAGTGGAGGTGATTGGTTGAGGAGTAGAGGTGACTGGTTGAGGAGTGGAGACAACGGACTGAGCTACTGTGGAAGCTGGGGGCTGAGGTGCAGAAACTACAGGTTTAGGAGCAGTAACAGGTGCTGATGTTGGCGACTGAGACACAGCTACAGAGGGTACTGAGAGGGAAATTGGTTGGGATATCGTTTGTGGAGCAACATTTGAGATTCCCTCAGGTGTCTCCAACATGCTCAATCGTTTTCTCTGATCCATTTTCTCTCTTCGCTGGTATAACTCACTCTCCGAAATAGGTTGACCTCCTAATTCTGCCTCATCAAATTCGACAGCCACCACTCCCTCACCGGAAGCAAACATCAGATACTGACAATTTCGACTCCATGCAATATCTGCCACAACATTCCGTGAGGCACCTCGAAGGACTACCAGAGGTTGATTCAGATCATTTCTCCAAATGGACACTGAGCCATCCTACAAGAAATTCTTCACAAACATAACTACATCACATCCTAAGGATATCAACTGTAACAACGAATCTTGATGACGGAGAAGGGTAGGCGCACATCGAGCTGCCCCAACAATTCCTGCATGACCGACTAATACCACTTGAGGAACCCATGAAGATCGAGCTAAAAGTAAGGCTGTAGGGAACTGTTTCTAGAGGTAATCTTGTGTCAGAGAACCCACATAAACAGTATGGGTCACACACAACATGCTTCCATCTGAGGACCAACAAGCAACCTTGTAGAGGCCACTTCCATATTGATCACTCTGAAGACCCCGAATGGTATGAACACACTCAAAACTGGTTGTATTCCAAATTCGTATTTCATTATCCTTGCTTACAGAAACGATAAACTATCCATGAATAGGTTTCGGAATTCCGACATTTCCACACGGATCCCAATCTACGGAACTCACCCAAGCAGAGTGTCCTTCCAGAATGTGGACCGGAACGTCCTCTTCGAGCGACCACACAAGAACTCGGCAATCCACACTGCAAGAACAAAAATACTTACCATCAGGACTCCATGAAATGTTGGTGACATCTAGAATCGATTTTGATCCCAACTTATACCTGAATGATGTCCTTTGAATATACGAACACATTCATATTGGATTACATCTTCTTCCTCCTCTTCTTCACCCTCAGGTACATTTGTTTTCTCCTCTTCTATCTTCTTTTCTGTTTTTCTCCAAATACGCACCGTTTCATCATCCGAAGCACTAGCAAGTAATCTAGACAGATGAAAAACAAGTTGACAAGAGTACTTGCCATCAGGCGACCATCGGCACGTTGTAACGACGTTGGAATGTCCTTTTAAAATACTCAACAATCTATCCACAGTTTCGTCATTTTCCTTTTCTTCTGAGAAGATAGGATCGAGTGCCCATATCATAACATTAGAATCTACAATAGTTAGAGAAATGAGATAAGAATGTACCTCCTCCTGCAGTTGCTACAAGAGGTTCAGTCGGATGGAAATCAACCGAGTAAATGGAAGTAACTACGTTCAATGAGCTAGCTTTTTGCAACTAGGTACCATCGTGACCAATCCAAGGGACACGGAGGATTCTCATGGAAAAGATGGAATTGATGTGATTTCGCTTCTATGAACCTATCGTATCAGCAAAGATGCCAACACCATAGGGCTATACAAAAATTACGCAGAGCAAATCTCTTGATAACGATTCACCACTTGCGCTGAAGTGTGCATTAGGCAAACTGCCCTTTTGCTGTGTCTGTGGTAATAAGGACCCACTCAAGACATTTTTTGATTATTCATTATGGGTATTAGAATTGAGCTATTTTGAAGTATTTCATGTAATTATCGATTCTGTGATGAGTTACTGTATCAATATTAAAGTTTAGATTCAATTTCTACATCCAAGACGACCATAATAACAATCTATCGCTTGTTTCTGTACTGTGCCATTATCTATATTCCTTATAGACCCGATAGTAGACCAAAAAACCTCATCTAAATGATCAAAGTGATCCAAACAAAGACAAAAGACTTTCATTCCCTTCACTTTGTGTATTTTTTGCCTTTTGGTCTTCCCCGGACTCAAACTCTTTTGAATACGTTTCCTCCTTAGTTCTTCCTTTTCTAATTTCTTTTGAGCCTTACGCTTCTCCCATTCCTCATCTGTCAAGAATTCCTCCTTTCGTTCCATATCCGAAGGAATAATGCCAGAATAACGTACTGCCTCACTCAAGGGATACATATGAATGAGTTCTTTCAATTCCTCATCAGGAGGATAACTGATTTCATTCATCTTCATCACCTCGTCATCCAGCTCCTTACTGAAGCGAACGTAAGTCACCTTTTGTCCGTGACAGAACCCGCAGAATTCATACGTCTTCCATCCTGAGGGTGCTACATTAGCAAAGAGATAAGGAATATCCTCTTTGTCGTCAATGAGTCGCTTCTGCAAAAAGTGGATGAATGTGCGCATTGTCAGATTAGGAGGCAATTCGTCCACGAAATAGACATACAAGTAGAAAAATCGAAGCATGAACTCAATGTGATGGAAAAAGGTGTTGACAGGACTAGTAATGAGAGGCGTTACTTATTCCAACTAAGTTAAATAACGAATGGAATAGGGAGTAGGTTCACAATCCAGAACAAAGTTGCGGGAATTGTCAAGAATAAAGGAGAAAAGGAGACGATAATCATCAATTTCAAACCGTCGATGAGCGAAGAGTACGAATGTATTCAAAGCTCGAGCTGCAAAGTTGGAGAACCCAGGTAACTTCCTTACAAAGTACTGGTAATGGACGTAGCGCTCTGGAGCCTCTCGTCCCTTAATGTCGAAAATGGCTAGAATCAAGACAAGAAGCCAGGACAACCTTTTGGGGACAACTTAACGAAGTGATAAAGCATGATGCATGTATCAATCATTGAAGAGCAACTGCTCTTCTTGAGAACATCCATTCGTTTTTCAACGACTCGCTTGATAATGGTCGCAGGACGATTAAAAACTCGTTCTGCCTTTTGAACCTTTTTCCCATTGACACGGATCTACGGTTAAAATAGGATGGATGACAAACCCAAGCCAGAATTGAGTTGACTTCGGCATCAGTCACAGTATCATACCGAAAGGATTCCTGAAGAAGAGCACTTTTCAGATTGGTGATGAACGACGAATGATTCATCTTATCCTTTACAAGCTCATAGATTTCTTCTTTCATAAGTCTTCGTTCAAGCTTATGGGCTTTTTGGTTATAGAGGAACTAAAATTAAAGGAATAAGAAACAAATACATCATACATCTCAGATAGGCCATGCATATGGTTCTTCTCACAAATTGTCAACACTGCACATTTGATATCATAAAACCGTTCAATCATGGCACCATCATAGCCTTTCATTTGTCTCCTGCTGAAAAATATACGATCGTACTCGTAAAATGACAGGAAAAAGATTGGTAAGGAAACGACCTAAATAGAAACGAGATCGCTTCTAAAAGTACTTGTTCGAGAGGGCGTTTCATTGGAACCCTTTTTCGATTTCCATCTGTAGTCATTATTCTTATATGATTACTCATCCCATGAAACGAGAGTTATCATTCGATTCAGTACATCCATTTTGCATGTCTAATTTGTAGATTCAAGAACCAAATGAGTTTGAATCGAAGCGTGCGAATTTGTTTCAAATGCCGAGTATGGATCCAATGAAACGAGACAAACGGTGTAATCCAGAGTCGATGGAAGAAATGTGTAAACGTCCTCGTGTAGGATCGAGTACGTGGCAGAATTCTCTGCCGGAGTCTTTTATTCGTACCTTAGCTTTTCCTGGAGAAGGATCTTCAGAGATTCCTCACTCTTTTATTCAGAAAATGGAAGAGGATGCCTACCGGTAGGTTTTTGGATTGTTTTTATGATGAAATAGGCAAAGTTCTGAGTATCGAAACCAAGCATTAACGATATATCGTAATCCTAAGGAAGAATCGAATGGAGAAGAATCTGAGGAAGAGGGAACAGAGGATTTGGGTGTCGTGTCCTATTATTACCCACCGTTGGAACCATCCAACTTAATGGAAGTGGTACCTGAACCCAACGAAGAACCAGAAAATGAAACTGTGAATTATCAACAACAGTTGATGGAGACTGGAATGCTGGGAGTGCCTCCAATGAACTGGAATTTGTAACATTTGTACTCTATACAATTTTCTCTCTTATGTTTGTTGCAGTGTCATTCTTCTCCAAAGAGCCTATATTTTGGTTTATCCATCGATCAGCTTCTGGTGGTTCGAAAGAATCACAAAAACAAGACTTCATATCTTTCTTGAATGAGTGCACCTGAAGTAGTAGAGTCTCGTTTTGTATACTCCTTTTGAATAACATATGATGGAATAGAATCTGCAAGCTCCTGAGTATTGCCCGAAAGCAACTCCTTCGCGTTTTGCTTTTCTCGAAACTACAAGTTCAAAGCCGGGAAGGTAACTATTCTATGGAATTAAAATGATTGATATAGACAGCGTAGTGGATCTTGTTCTTCTCGACGTCGATCTCAGTCTCTCTCCCTTCAACTGGAAGCTCGAAGACCTGTACATAAAAAGAGGAGTGAATTAAGGAGTTAGGTGTTGCGCGTCAAGATATCAAACTTTAGTCCAGATTTTGACAAAGCTGGATTTGTGGAGATGATGAACTCCCGGTTTTCTGATATTCGGAGCATTGATTTCCAACCTCGTTACAATGAACGAGGTCGTCTCTTCGGGTTCATCACGTTTGAATCGGAGATTGGCTACAATGATATTTTGTTGATGAAGAGTATTGCCTTTGGTCCCGATGTTTTGAACATCGAACCTGGTCAAGACAAGGGAAGTATGCCTACAAGTGTACAGATAAGATCTTGGTATTCATGTAGACGACACTAGTCCTTTCCAATGTTCCTGTCAGTACAACAGAAGGGGATTTCAAACAATGGATCGTGGTTGTTGTGGTAGTATTTGATATATAGGAAAGACAAAGTGTTCAACCTCTCTCTTTCACGTATCACCGAGCTGATGGCTTTCGAGGTCTCGTGTTTGTCCAGTATATGAACATTGAGGATGCTGGAATTGCTTGTGGTTGTCTCAAAGACTCGATTTTGAGTGGTGTTCCCATTAAAGCAGAGTATAAGAAAAAGACAGATCGAAGAGAATTTGATAGTTCCAATTCGCCCGTATTTTTGTCATCAACAGCTCAACAGATTTGGAATCAAATCACGACATTCAAGTCGAAGTTTGTGGAGCGCAATACAGGTACGGTTCCTTCTCTTGTATTTCCTCACGACCTTGCTCCGTAGGTGTAAATAGTGGGTATGATGTAGATATGAGAAGTCTATCGTGTTCACCTACGCAGAGAAGTTGGGATTGTGTCACTACACACAGGAAGTGGGAGACACGAAGATGATCATGTTGTCTAACACACCTCCCGGAGCCACTACACGGAAGTCGCGTTCGGGTTCTGTGGAAACGAAGGAGGTATCGCTGCGAAAGCCTCGATCAGGGTCGGTGGAGATGTCACGACGCCCTCGACGTATGTCTTGCCCTACCCTGGAATCGGCTCCTTTTGTTCAAAAGAAGGAGATTCGAAGTGTTAAGGAGGCAAATAACAGGGAGGCAAAAAGTGGTGGCAAAGGGGCGGATGGCAAAGGGATGCATTAAAGCATCTCTATTATCCTGCTGAAACGTAATCTTCTTTTGTTCTTAATTGATTGGCGTGTAAAGTATTTGGCATATATACGTTCTTTGTTGAGATACTTGACCACTTTTTCCTAATGAGCACACCGAAGGAATCGATCTCCGAAGAGGGAAGAATCCTTAACTTCACACAGAGCCTTTGTATGGCTTGGAAGCATCATTCATCCTAGATTCGGGAGATCTCCTTCTCCTACAGCAAAACAAAACATGGAAAAGTCAGTTCTTTGTTCTAACGTACGACGAAAAGCGGAGTGATAAGTGATATAGTCCCGATAGTCTTCTGTATTATAAAGATTCATTCCAGTACAAAAGCCATCGTAATTCCCCTAATGGAGTGATCAAATTGAAGCATATTACAGGTACGTGTTATTAGTGCCTCTTATTCTAGGAATGCAACCGGATTCGTCTAACGATCGTGCTTTTCGAATTTGCTGCTTAGAAGGAGATATCACTGTGAATGCTCGTTTCCTAGATGCGATGGAAGGCTGGAAAACAGCTATTCAGTGTTCATGCGACATGCTTCGTGGAGAAATGGAACAAGAACAAGAAACCGAAGATATGAAGGAGTCTCGTATATTCAACGACATTGTTACATTTTTCCTGAGAGAGCATGAGTCGACCTATGAACTTGATCGGGTCCAAGGCGTTTTGGAAGAACTAAAGAATGCATTCATTAAAACGGTTCCCGAAGAATTTGCCAATCGTCTCAAAGCGAATTGGAAAATTGATAGAGAAGAGGAACAGAATGAACTGGAGAATGCTACCATTCTAGGTATTGAAGAGAGTGAGTCTCAATTTGATCAAGAAATGAAGGCATCATTTGAAGTACTTCGCGGTGGTTCCATGGAAGAAGTGAGTCATCTTCGTCATGTCGATATTGTGGATGTCTGTTGCAGTACTTCAGTTCTTGCCTATCTGACGAGTACTGGTGATCTGTATCTCTCTCATCGGGACAACCAAGGGGTATTTACTGAACCGATTTTGAACCAATTTTTGTGTATTCGCCGAACTCTCCAAAATAGTCGTATCAAAATGGTTGCTTTGGGGGATTCCCATTGTCTCGTTCTCCTTGACAGCGGATTTGTCTATAGTTGGGGAAATAATTCTTTTGGCCAGTTAGGTGTGCCTGGTACTTCCAGTGATGTTCCTCACTTGGTCGCTTCGCTGCTGGAGTCACGGATTGTTTGCATTGCTGCTGGATACAATCATTCGTTGGCTGTTGATGAGACGGGAACTGTGTATGCCTGGGGATCCAATGCATGTGGTGAGTGTGGAGTGGGCGATAGCTTTGGAACTTTAATTCCTACTCCTATGCGAGTTCTGGCTTCCTGCCGATCGGTGGCGGCAGGAGACTCTTTCTCTCTGTTTGTGACAATGAATGGAGAGGTTCTGGCATGTGGTCGTAGTGGTGATGGCCAGTGTGGACCTTTTGATGGGGAAGTGTTACGAACGCCACGTTTGGTAAGTGGCTTCCCTCCCAACACCATTCTGAAGAAGGTAGCATGTGGAGAGAGTTTTTCAGTAGCACTGGATCACAGTGGACATGTGTAGGGATTGGATTCTGATAGTCAGTAGAGATTCACATGGGGTTCAGCGTGTTATGGAGAGCTGGGAATCCGTGACCCTCTGAGTAGTTCATCTCCCGTTCCTGAAGATTTCGAACATCGTGTAGTATCCTTTCTCCCAACGCAACTATATCTCGGCTTGGTACTTCATAAACAGGAAGAAGCTGTTGATATTCGTTGTGGCCCACATTTGGTTCTCCTTCGGACTTCACAAGGTCGTGTTCTAGGATGGGGTCAGAATAAGAATGACTGTCTGGGTGAGTCCAAACCAGTGTTCTATCGCCCTCAACTTCTCACTCATCCTGCGCTCCATGATATTCTAAGTGTTGCTGCTGGAGATGGAGTGTGTATGTTCATTCGTGCGAAGCAAGGAATGGACACCAATCAGGAAGGTCGGTATAGCATGAAGGATTCGCTTCAGGAGAAACAAGTTGATTCTTCTCTGTCAGATACATCAACATCCACTCTCTGGAAACGATTCCTTTCGGTAACCACACGTGGTCACAGCCAGGAACAGGGTCCACAGATAATGGCAGGCGATTCGTCACGTTTCGGGACTCAGCAGAGCTCAGCAAGTCACATTCGACAGCAGGAGCTGATGGAACAGAAGCGAGTGGGACTGTGGAGAGGCCAGTTGTTGTTGGAATACCGAACGAAGGGATTGACAAGTCGTGTGGAACAGGAGTGGAGACGTGGGTTGCCGATGGAGCTCCGAGGAGTTCTGTGGTCAGATCGAATTGGCAACCATCTTCACCTGACTGAAGAGATTTACGCCATGTACAAACGTTACTGGTATCGACAACGCCTCTCTTTTGCTTATACATTCCGAGACCAGAATAGCACCTCCTCTTGTCCTCTCATTGGCAGAGAACAGACACTTCGAGGAGTTGGTGTAGATTTGTCAAGGACCTTTGGTTCTTTACAACTATTCCGTGTTGGCTCTGCTCTTCGAACCAAACTACAGCAGTGTCTTGAGATCTTTGCCATTTATCGGCCCGATTTGGGGTATGTTCAAGGAATGAGTTTCATTGCGGGTTTATTGGCTGTGTACATTCCTAACGAGTATGATTTGTTCCGTTCTCTTGCCAATCTCTTAGTCAGTCATCATTTCTTTGCTTATTTCCAAATGAATCAGATATTGCTTCCGTCAGTGTGTTGTGAGTATCTTATGTGTAGAAAGTATTCCCATCTCTTTGATTACTGTTTAAAGGCATGCTGTCCCAAGGTAGCCCAACATAAACGGGAACTCCAACTTCCAACTGATGTATTCTTCTTTCAGTGGATGCAATGTGGTTTTCTGAATGTGTTACCGATGGGTGTAGGAGATGAATCGAATCTTTCATGTAGATCACATCTCTGATTTGGGACTCGTTCTTGCTGGATGGAACAGAGTTCTTTTATCGTATTTCTATTGCGTTAGTACTTCTTCTCCAATCTGAGTTGTTGAAGGCGGACTATGAGGAGTTTATTAAGGTAAGAGAATTGTATACAATACATTTTAGATTATTACTTGTCACTCAGAGAAGAGATTGTTATGGAATTCGGTGGTTACCGAGAAATCTCTGATTTCAACAGCTACAAGTATTTCGTTTCCTATGGATATGAAAGCGGCAGTGAAGTTGCTTGAGCGGGAGATTGTTTGAAGGTGTTGTATTTATAGTTATAATGGTCTTTGTTTAAGCAACTATCCATATGACTTGAAGAGATTCTTGGTATTGATCAAGAATCGCGTGAAGAACTGATCATTTCGTCTATGGAAGTTGATGTGAAACCGATAATAGAGGCAATTGTTGATGGAAAAGCAGTTTCGCTTCAAGATAGGCTTCGACTTGTAGAGTATGGAATTGGAGTGAAATTATGATTTAAAGACGATTTATGATCGTAGAAAAACAATCGGAAGTGATTGCAAGTATTATCAACGTGTTTGCTTCCTATTGTCGATCAATTTGCTCTCTGTGCAATTCTGCATCGGAATGTGTTGATGTATATGAAAAGTATCAAAAGGCGTTTCTAATCGTATCAGGCATCGTATTACTTACTATTTTTGTTGTAAGTAGATTGACTCACCGGTGGTGATCCCACGACTTGCCCGATCTGTATTCTTTGAACTGGTTGTAAATCCAAAGCGGGATTTGATTCTTGCTACAATCTCCCCCGTGCTATTAGATCAACAAACATACTGCACTATGATTCATGACTTGGATCCTGATGATTCGAAAGGGATTCTTTCGGGTTTTCTCTGCGACCCTCTTCATGACTATTATCTTCATCAACTCGAAGATATTTCGGCACTTCCAATCCTAATAACACAGATGGATTCCTGGAAAGAACGAATTCCTCATTTTGAGGAGTGGAAACGAAATCTCTTTATCCAGTTGTCTTCCGATGACATTCGAAGTGAATTCAGTCAGGTCCATCCATTCCCGTTTACCCTCTGTTCGTCTCTCTATCCATTTGTGTCACAACAATCACAGTCGGTTCTGATAGAGCTGTGTGAAGTTGCAGCAGAGACGATGCTACAGTCTCTGTCATATGGAGACCAATTCATATCGATTCTACAGAATTGCAAACAGATTCTAGGCCCCAAACTAAACCATTTACTTCGATTGCCTCTAGTGTTGGAGACAGTGGAGCTGAAGGTCCATGAAGAGTTAAGTAAGAATCGTCTTTCGGAGGAAGTACTGGACGGCCTGCTGTTATTCCAAGAGGAGCGTCAGAAGGATGCAGAGACGTTATATTATGCTCTATTTCTCTTCCGATGGTGTCAACAGACAATTGATCGAGAAATCGAGAAACAGGCTTCGATTCGCCTTCAATCTCTGTTATCCGCGTCTACAATTGCTTCAATAAATCAGATTCGTGAACTTCAAGAACAAATGATCAATTCTGCTCTTCTATCACCATTTTTAGGGAATCCAGCATATCGCTATGAAGGAGGATCGCGAGATGATCGGAGCTATGAGATCCAAGGTGAATATGTATGAGAATTGAGAAGGATATTTATGTAGGGTCATGTTATCTTGTTATATGATGGCGTTGAGATTCATTGTTGTCCTGCTCAGGCCAAATTATTATTACTATTTGAGGAGGATACAATTTCAATGAATCAACTTATTGCATTATCTCCTTTTCAACCATCTGTAACTCGATTTATCCTTCAATCGTTAACATGTTGTGAAAGTACGGAAGAAATGATTCGACTTGTCATATCCAAAGAGACGATAGAACTTCCTTCTTTGGTTTCACCTCCCTCTTTGCAGTCCTTAGCGTCACTATTAAGTCCATCCATAGAACATGATTCATTGATTGATGAAGATACCAAACTGAGTTGTCAAGTGATGAAAGTGATGAAACAGAAGAAGCGACTATCTGAACAGGCATTGCTTCATGTATTAGAGAAGAGTCAGTCCGTTGATAGAGTGAATCTGAAGCGTATACTAGATGTGTTGATAGAGAAAGAATACTTGACGCGAGATCCACAGAATGAGTGTATGTTGAAAATTTGTTGTGTTTGTTGAGAAGAGAAATGCTACTATACTAAGAAGCAGCAGTCTTGTGAGTAGTAAGAAAGCATGCATAATGTATCAGTACTTCCGAAGTCCATTGGATCTAGACACAAAACCATTTAATATAACAATAGCAATTAGTGTGTGATTCAATATCATTTGAACCTGATTCCCTGTCAGCACTGTGGACTATGATCTTTACTTAATGAAGTGTAGAGCCGAATTATACTGAAAACTTGAAGACAGTAGCCGACTCACTACATTCTTTGTCACATATTTGCCATTTAGGCGAATGAAGTAGTTAAAAGAATCCGAATCTCAATTGTAATCAATCGACCCTACTGACACTCTTCAATTTCTTCACTTTTTCAAAAGGACAATAATGATTCTTCTCATAGAATGGACACTTTATATGAATACCTTCAAAACTAAGTAATGGACTATCTGCTTCGAATAATCTTTCAATGATCACTCTCAACTTCCATTATCCCATATAATTAGATATTTCGACCATATCCTCTAAGCCGAGATAGAGCAGGGAGATCTAATTAATGATTATCAATACCATTCATTCATACTCCTCATTATCAAGGAATACAATTCGATTCTTGCTAGATTACCCATACTAAATACACCTTGAAAAGTGGAAAACCCAAGAACAACAGATTGTAGTTGCATGAGATCTTATTCATAATTCCTTCAAATACCTTACTTTCACATATCACTGAATGACATTTATTAAAGACATTATTACTGGACACAATGACACAAGTGAAAGAGAATTTGTCAATTCCAAAGACTCATAACAATAGAATCACTTCTTTCAGTTGATTACACATTTACTTTCATTACTAGTGTTACCAAATAGCTGGAAGCTACTCTCCAATCTTTACATAACTACTTAATCCTTCCAACACAAGGTAATTCACCTTTATCAAATGATCATTTCCGATCTCCAATACTCAATCCCTCTTAGACAATGCGTATTCAATACAATCAGAATATATCCATCTTCATAGTGTTTGACAACATTGTATTCGCCATTAATCCACTTTCGTTCTCTTACCACACTCATATCACTCCATTTTTCTTTCGCTTACCTCTTCTATACCATTCTTCCACTCTCCTATCTATATAGGTAATCCCTCTTTGTATAGGGTTTTTACTACATTTCGTTCTCCATTCTTAAATAGCATAATATATTCAACTGACTCTCCATCTCTCTCATACTCCTTTCGTTCTCCACTACAACTAAACGTATCTCCTTCTTTGTATAGTTTCTTTCCATTTTCATAGTAATCAATCAAGGTATCTCTTTCTTCTCTCGAATCACTCTTTCTAAAAAACCCGTTTACGGATAGACAGATGTTGATGTAGATGTCTGAAGAGATTGATACTACTTCACCATGACGATCACGCACATCAAACTGAACCGAACGCAAATCACT
>JABLTK010152980.1_pt1 | contig 50546 bp, 53 predicted proteins | sample 7160131 | NCBI WGS metagenome assembly JABLTK01 (sample SAMN14651221, study PRJNA627086) | human gut metagenome | isolation source: feces | host: Homo sapiens | reverse complement strand
TGCAGTCGGGTTTAGTAAATATACGAAATACTGCGATTAATTTCGTTTTTTGAAGCTTTTTTGTGTCCATTTTTGCTGGGAGGGCGCATTACGAGCAATTCTAATGATTCCTTGTTTGTCTATATCTTTTTTTATTGCATAGTTAAAGTCATTTCTAAGTGCTTCGTTTTTATTAACCAATATATAATCTTTAAAATCATCGGCATTAATAGTTGGCAAATCGTTAACAAACTTTTCAGGCACAAGGAGAATACCTCGGTTTTTATATTTATTATATGGGAGATTAACAGTGCCATCTATCCAACGCAATTGATTAAAATCAAAATCTATATGTCTCATTCTTACCGGTACCATAGAGATTTTTGATTGTTGACATATATTCTGTGTGTATCTTATGATATTTGACTTTAATATATTGCAAGTGATATCACTAATTCTGTCACAACCAATACCTTCTTCAAAAATTCCAATTTCCTCAAAATGTCGATATTCTTTTAATCCTCGTTCTATAGAATAATAAATGGCATCAATTATTTGATCTCTAAAATGTTTTGATGCACCCGCTCCAGAATTAGAACCCGAATACCCTAAACCGATTTCATTGATTTCCGGAAAAACAAGCATATCTTGTAACTTCTTGTATGAAATCGAAGTGGTATTTCTATCGGACTTTGCTGCAAGTTTAAACGCTTCATTGAAAAACGTAAAATTTTATCATAAGAATCAGCGAAAACCCCATCTGTTTCAGTAAATATAGCAAACGGATCAACAAATAATTCTGTATCTGCTATTAAAATTGGATCAAAATAGTTATATTTTTCTGTTATTTGAAATTCGTCATTAAATCTCATTATTCCACCTCTTATTTATTACTCTCCATTCACTTTCTTTAATCCCACCAAAACAAAATCTTCGCCGATTAAGAGCGGGCGTTTAACTAACATTCCGTCTGTTGCAAGTAGCCTTAATTGTTTTTCTTCTGACATAGCCGCCAGCTTGTCCCTCAGCCCCATTGATTTATACAAAAGTCCGGATGTGTTAATGAATTTCTTTAACGGCAGACTGCTCACTTTGTACCATTTACTTAATTCTTCAAATGTGTGGCTGCCCTCTTTTATTTCACGAGTTATCAAACCATTTTTGTATTTTACAACAGGCAATTGAATAAGGTTGATTTATGCCAACTCAGATTTGTGTGAGTTTATTAAATCTGCAATTTCTTCTGCAATTTCCTCTATTGTGAATTCGGTAGTACTACGTGCCAATTTATCAGCAAGAGAGGGACTGTAATTTATAACTTCGCGTTTAGTTATATTATGCCATATGGGGAGTATGGTTTGGTCACCATTCACAGCACGAGTAATTAATCCGTCAAGCTCATAGTTTGTCCAGCCTTTATTTATAAAATCACGTGAAATTACAATAATCCCAAAATTGCTATTTGCGATGCCTTTGTCGATTTTTCTCCGCAAACTATCACCGATTTTCAACTCAAATTCATCATACCATACAGAAAGGCCGTTACTTTTAAGAGCATCAGCAAGCGGATGTGCAACGGTTTCTTTATCTTCAGATGCATGTGATATAAATACATCGTATTCTTTTTCATAGGCATCATTTTGAAACAATGGGTCTTCTTCATATATGTCATTGCCTAAATACAGTGATGGCATAGTTTTTAATGCCGGAATTGAAGATGATTGGAGCTTACGTTGATACGATCTTGCTTTTCTTTCAAGATTCTTCAATTCACGTATAGAACGCGTAGTTTCACGCTCCAATTGACTGCTTGCAGCTTTTACTTTCCTCATCTGACTATTTATTTTTGATATGTTAGGCATTTTAAATGTTGCCATAGTAAATCACCTCTATTCCATCGCACTAACTTTTGTCTCTATAAAATCAATTTCATCCTGACTTAAACCATACTTTGAATATAGCTGTTTATCAATTTCAGGTATTGATTTTGACCAATCTATATCGGATTTTCCCGTGAAGTCTTGAAGCGGAACATTTAACCACACTTCACGTGGATTATCTTGCGTTACTTTTAATGTACCTAACATTGCTCTTGCAAATTTAGTCTTAATATATTTTAAGACTGCGGTCGCTTCCGTTTCCGTGTCAAATTTACCGATACTTAAAAAAGTAACAGTATGCCCGACAACGGGCTGCCCGACAACGGGCGTAGATAATACTTCACCAATTGCTCCAGAACCGTTTGCTTTTGGTATAAATACTTTGTAATAATCAAAATTATCTGGTGTTTTTAAATATTTCTTTTTTACCCACCGTTGAGTTCGTTCCGTCCTTGTCCGTCCAACAATAAGAGCGTACTCTTCGTCATCAACAGGTTTTTCTTCCGCAAACAATTCAGGAAAAACATCAAAGACATTAGTTCCAACATCATATTTATGCCCTTTGCTTGGTCTGTTTTCCGCCCACGGATTTTCTTCATAAAGAGTTTCGTTAAGATGATACAAATCTCTTGGGTAAACCAATTCCGCAAAAGAGGAAAAGTTATCGTTTATTACTTTTCCCATAATTGAACGTAACTCGGCAAACACGGTAAAAGTGCCTATCTTGTCAAACAACTGATTTTTATTCCACATTGTTACAGCAACACCGCCTTTTATGTCAACGGTGGTAAAAACATCTGTACTGTTTGCCCAGTATTTAACAACTTTAAAGTGTTCATCATTCAACATTTTTTGATTCCAATCTTTTGGTGTTTTACCGGCATTAAAAAGAAATCTTGCAGGATGAATAAATGTACCAATATCACTTATTTGTTGTCCGGCATCTATAAATATATGGTAAATCGGATCAGCTCCGTTACCGTCTCCGCTATTTGCCAATTGATATGGGGGATTTCCTACAACTGCATCAAATTTCATTCTTTCACCGCCTTTATTCCAAGTATTTGGATTTGTAAGTTTGTTTTTAAATCTTTCTTTATCTTGCATCCGTTCAAGTAGCTTTGTCAAATATATTGCGTTAACGGTTTTGCCTGAATAGCCTGCCAGCGTTCTTATTGTAATTTGTCGAGCCATTTTTGTTTTACACAAAATAAAAATATTATTTTCAAGAGTTTCAAACCATAATTTTTGTGCATCTTCAAATGACAAGTCAGCTTCTTTACCTGATACTTTAATCATGTATAAGCTATAAGCCATATACAAAGGATATAAACCGCTCTTTGAGTTCATCTCCAAAATTTTCACATCGGTATTAAGCAAGATTTCTGCTGTCACATCGCCCTGTTCAATCAAACGGGGTTCATCAATTTCTTTTATGTAGCTTTCATCATAGAAATTATATCCACCTATCGCTTCGCCGAGGTGCATATTTACAACTCTCCAGGGAGTTAAAACGGTCTCTTTGTCGGGATTTTTAAATTTGCTTATAATCTCAACAATTCTTTTTGCTCTGAGAGTAGGCAATAATTCATCGGCGGCTTTGGCAATTTTTCTTATGCGAAGTCCGGCGCCTATCAAAACATCCTCATCGTAGTATTTTAAAATTTTCAAAAATAAATCCTTGCGTAAGTCTTTTGGCATAAACTCCTGCCATGACACATCATCAACGATTTCAACAAAATCCTTCAAATGAATTGTTTGCGTAATATCGGCATCGGCACCGTAAAACAGAAGAGGCAAACGGATAGATACTGCTCGCAGAAGATTCGTTATTTTCTTTTGCTGTTCGCGCAGTTCTTTCATTTTCTTTAAAAGTTCCTCTTCTTCAAAAGTCCTTTCTCGCTTTGGTTTTTTCTTAGCCCCTTCAGCCTTTTTATATTCTTCATCAGTCAACCCTTTATCATTGATAATAACCTGAGTTTGCCTTTTACCCTTCTTTTGAGGGGCGACAACATTACTCAACTGACGGATGATTTCCGCATCAGTTTCATTCATATTTATACCGACATCTTTGTTGTAAATTGTCTCATCTTCAAATCCGCTATTGATTGCATGTTCAACAGAGATGCGTTTAATTTGACGCATCATGTTATCAACATCATATGATCGCATAACGGTTCCTTCAACAGATATGATAGGACAGAAATTTAAGAATTCGCCCATTTTGACTTTGTCGGTATCATCAGAGCCTTCGCCCTTAACAGAAAGGTTATATGCATTTGCAACAACCTTCAACGCTCTGTCGGGAGCAAAATCAAAAACATAGCAATTCTCCTTTTGTTTTCCGTCAATACAACCTGGTGATTGAACTCTAAATATTGTTTGCATATATCCGCTTGCGGAAGTATTAGATGATCCTGCAAGCATCATAACTGCAGTCCATTCTCTGACTGTTACACCGGTTGTTAATTTACCGCAAGATAAAGTTATGGTATACGGATGATTTTTTATATTGTCTTTTACAAGTTTTAACGCCGCGTCGTACTGTTGTTCCTCATCACCATCGCCCGCAATATTAGCAACAGAAAAACTATTGAAAACATGATGAGCTTTTAACAGCTTGCTCAGTGCTTTTGCCTCCTTAACACCCGGAACAAGCCAGAAAGTATGGCGGAACATATCCCTATATTCATCTGTAGCAAACGGATAATTTGTTTTATCGCTCTTTTGCGTAATCAAATCAAGAAACTTAATAACATCTTTTTCATGTACAAATTCACCGATTTTAGCATCACTTGGAATAGGTCTAAAATCCTTTTCCAAATCACCTGTCCATACTCTAAAAAACTCTCTAAAATTAAACGCAGAATCCTCTGTAACATACCTATAAGAATTGGGCATATTTTCTGATAAATCAAAAGTTAGTATATTCATCTGTGGAAGCTCCGCATAAGGATTCTTCTCGTTGGGATGTTCGATTTCCCACTTTGCTTTTGCATTCTGTTCGTCAACATAAGTCCAACTGTAGATGTTTTTGTCAAATCCGTCGATTATGTTATATGGTGTACCTGATAATAGAAGAAGTTTTGTGCCGTCTTTGCGTAAAGCCTTAATTACAGAATCACCAAGAGGCGTTTGCGTACCTTCGTGCGCCTCGTCAACTATAACTAAATCCCAGGCAGTATCAAAAACAAAATTATTTTTATTAAATTTGCCGCCGACACGGATAGAACCTCTTAAATCCTGCATAGATGCAAAATATGTAAAAGGTACACCCGAATTAACCAATTCAGATAAAACTCTATCATTCTCTTCATCGATGGCTGCGTCATAAATATCGTTTGAGGATGATTTCTTAATCTCAAATTTATGGTTTGTTCCGGCAAAAATCAGTTTATGATCGGAGTCCCAGCCATCCTCAACGGCAGGTCTATGTGTGACAACAATAACTTTTTGATATTTTTGCCTTTTTATAAGTTCATAAGCGGTTACAGTTTTACCGTAACGCATTTTACAGTTCCATAACATTTCGTCGTGGGTTTTAAAAATTTCTATAGTTTTTTTAACATTTTCTTCTTGTTCTTTGCGCAGAAAAATGGCAGGTCTATTGGGTACAGGGTTTGGTGTTTCAGAAACTTTATTAATTGCATATACGCCATTTTTAACCGCCCAAATTGCGTTTTTTACAGTTTCTAAATCAACCTTGAACCATTCGCTATCAACACCGCTTTCCTTAAACTTTATAGAATGGTAATCGGAATGATAATACATCGTGAACATCTGTATCAATAAATGTAGCCAACTGTACTACGCCATCACCCATTTTCATTTCATATACCGCTAACTCTGTATATAATAACTCATAATCAATAAGAGCTGTTTTTGTTTCTTGGTCAATGCGCTTTCGTGCAGCATAATTCAATTCCTCACAGTTTGGCGGAAGCTGTTTCCAACTTAAATGTGAATGTAATGATGCTTTCCCTATTTTAAGGATATCTTTATGTTTTTCGTCGTGAATAGCAAATACATATATTAAATTATACCTTGCAGTCGGTTTATAATTATCCATAAAGAGTTCCTCCTTGTATCAAGTCCACAAAACGGACGATTTGGTTTGATTTCCAATCCATAATGTTAGCATACACACCATTATGCTGTAATGCGTTATTATTTTTGCAGCCCGGACAAGATTCTTCATTTACATCATCAAGACCAAATAGTGAAAGTTGAGAATTGATAATATTATGGCAGGTATCCGGAATGACATACTTTATTCCATCCATTTGCCATATGTTCCAAGCTATTATATCGGCACATTTTAAAATATAAGCATTATCGGGTAGTTGATTAAATTTATCATTAAAACTTTCAATAACTGCATACAAAAGATTTTCACGAGCAATCAAAACATTATCACCTTGCCATTCGAAACCATATATACTCTGTAATGCTTTTAATGTCCACTTTTTCCATTCATTAAATGTTTCTGTGTTTTCAGAAATAACGCGGATTTTTCGATCCAGTAAACCTATTCTTCGTTTGACTGTTATATATTTACCCGAAACCATATCATATCTGCTCGTTAAGTACGGTGCTTCGCCACATGAGATTTCCAAACGATTTGCTAATACATATTCTTTCCAAGATTTGTTTTCAGGAAATTTAACTTTATAATAATTTGTTTTCCAAGAACAATTTTTTTCGGTATTAAATCTCTTTGCTCTGACTCCAAACCAAGCATCATCAATTAAATTGTTTTGCGAGTTACAAACCCAAGCTGGTGTAAACACTTCTGCTTTTTCCCTAGATCGCAATATCTGAATGCTTTTTTCTTTGTCTGCTCTCGGTTTAATAACTTGACCGTTATTTCTGGTTATAGTCTCTATTGTAATAGGAGAGTGAAAGTTGTATCTCTCTCCTAAATCCTCATAGTCATTGGTTGCCCATATTATATTTTCATTGGTAGTTTTATCACTCAAAAGCACTTTAAGAATTTTGATATCGCAGGAGCTTTCAAGTATATCTATAAGATTTTTTTTTCTCGTCATTTTATAGCCTCAAAAAATTAATATCATTTAAATTATTTCAATATTTCCAAATACTGTTTCATTCGTTCGATCACATATTCTGCCACAATTTCTACCATTGGTTCGGCATTGTTATTCTTATAAAACTCATCAAATGCGGCGTAATATGTTTTTCTGTCGGCAAACTTCACATTGATTGCCGGATAGCCGTTTTGGATAAGGTCAAGGTTCAAAAGCAATCTTCCCGTTCTGCCGTTACCGTCAATAAAGGGATGAATGCCTTCAAATTCGAGATGAAACCGTGCGATTCTCTCTATTGGGTGCATTTTCTTTTGGCGCTTTTCGTTCTCGACGAGAAGTTCAGTCATTTTAGGTTCAATCATATACGGCTGAACAGGCTCGGTATATGCACCCATAATGGTTACGGGGATTTTGCGGAATATGCCTTTATCCTCCGGTCTGTTCATCAGCACAAGCGAGTGAATATTTTTGATAACCGTTTCGCTGATTTTCGTATCCTTTGCAATATCCTCGATATACAAAAATGCGTCTCTGTGACCGACTGCCTCAAGATGGTCTTTAAGCGGTTTTTGGTCAATTGTCATACCTTCCAGAACCATTGCTGTTTCTTTTAATGTAAGAGTGTTACCCTCGATTGCGTTTGAATTATAGGTGAATTCAACCATAAACTCGTCGCGCAGTCTTTCCGCCTCGCCTTGCGTAAGCGGACGTTTTTTGTCAAGCTCTGCTTTCAGCGCGTCGATTTTCAGCAGCAGGGGAGATAACTCCTTTGACATTTTTATTCCTTTTAGAGTTCTGGCATCAACGGGCTTTGGTGCGTTTTCGGGAATCATATATAATTTGCCCTTTTGAACAACGCCGTCTATTCTGTTTTGAGCGCATAAAAGTCTTACTCTGCGCGGTGAGAGTCCCCACTTTTCTGCCGCTTGTGAAACCTTGATATATTCCATAATCATACCTCTTTCAGGTTATTGTATATAGTATATCACATTTTGGGAATAAAATCAAGTTTTAATGCAAAAATAATCGTTCTGCATTATTCCTAAAATAATATCTGTTTTTTGTGGGCAGGTAACAATTTTTATATCTTGCGATAATGTATATTTTATAAAATTCCTTGCAAGTGTGGCTAATTTCCACCCCACAAAAAAACGCATAGCATCTGCTAAAATACAAATGCTATGCGCAAGTAAAAATCCAATACAGATGTAGCAATAACGAAACAGTAAAAAATCCCGAAAGCCTTATTTTAAACGGTTTTTGGGATTTTTTGTTATGCATTTTCTATTCGGTTGTTACAGAGAGATTTTGAATTGTGCAAAACCTCTGAAAGGCGCAATGTTACGCCACTTCTATATAAAAAGTTTCTGTCTTGTTACAACCGTATGTACGGTAGACTTGGAAACATTAAACACCTTTGCGGCGCTTCTTACCGTAGCATTGTTATCGATTATGTACTGTGCAAGCTCGGCAGCGCGCTGCTCAATATAGTCTTTCATTATCTTACCTCCACCTTTTTTGTACATTCTATGAAAAAAGGCGGGGGATTATGATTTAAAATCTGTTAAAGAAAAGAAAATATTTCAGACCTCTATAAAATACGGGCAAATATCCTCATATTGTCCGTTTTTCAGCCTGAATCCGTTCGGAATCGTTCCGATCTGCTTAAAACCTATGCGCTCATACAGATGACGTGCATGAACGTTTGTTGCCACGACGGCGTTAAACTGCAAAACCCTAAACCCTATATCATGTGCCTGTTTTATGCAGTCAAGCACAAGCTTTTCGCCTATATGCAAGCCGCGGCTTGACGATGATACGGCATAGCTTGCGTTGCATATATGTCCGCATCTGCCGACATTGTTCGGGTGCAGTATGTACATACCGAAAATTTTGCTTGCATTATTACACGCAACACCGCAATAGCTTTGTGCGGCAAAAAATTCTTTTGCGCCATCTTCCGTAAGACACTCCTCCTGCGGAAAGGCAATTCCCTCCTCAACCACTTCGTTCCAGATTTCAGCCATGGCTGAAACATCATGTTCGTTATATCGGCGTATTTCGATACTGTTCATTTCAAAAATTAGTCCTTTCTGACATTATTTATGATAACTTTCGTTATGATTAATTTTAAAAGCGCGGTAAATCTGCTCGATAAGCACAACGCGCATAAGCTGATGCGGCAAAGTCATTCTGCCGAAGCTCAGTTTAAGGTCTGCACGCTTTTTAACCTCATCGGACAGACCGAGCGAACCGCCTATAATAAAATAAAGATTAGAACCGTTCATCAGAAAACGCTCTGTTTGTCCGGCAAGCTGTTCGCTTGTAAGTTCGGTACCCTCGATGCACAAAGCAATGACGCTGCCGTTGTTTTTCAGCTTTGACAAAATAGCCAGTCCCTCTTTATTTTTTATATTCTCGATTTCCTTTTCGGAGGCGTTATCGGGGATTTTTTCGTCAGGAACCTCGATTATTTCAAGCTTGGTAAAGCGTGACAGCCGCTTTTTGTATTCGTCCGACGCGGCAGTAAAATATTTTTCCTTAACCTTGCCTACACAAATAATGCTTATGTTCATTTTTCAAACCTCGTAACGCTGTACCTGTCCGCAACCTGCAATGTAACGTCCTTTCCGACCTCCACACCTGCGCCTGTGAGCATATTAAAGGTTTCCATTACGGCGATTTCGGGACGGTTGTTATGCTCGCTTAAATGCCCGAGCATGATGTGCCGTGTGCCGTGTTCGGTCAGTTCAAGCGCTGTCTGCGCGGCGCTTTTGTTTGACAAATGTCCCACATCACTCAAAATTCTGCGCTTTAACGGGTACGGATACGGTCCTATGCGCAGCAGCTCGACATCATGGTTTGATTCAAGAATTATATCCGAGCAGCCGCAAAGGTGCGATTTTATGTACTCGTTCATACATCCGATGTCTGTTGCGACGGCAAATTTTTCGTTTCCTACGCAAAAGCAGTATCCGACGGGTGCGGCGGCGTCATGAGGAATTGCAAACGGTGTTATTCCTATATCGCCGATTTCAAAGTCATTGTCCGGCGAAACCGTTTTTATCTGCGAATCTGTCAGATTGCCTATATTCATAGCCTTATGTGTGGGAGCGGTAGCATATACGGGAATACCGTATTTTCGCGCAATTATGCCTGCTCCGCGCACATGGTCGGAATGTTCGTGAGTAATCAGCATTGCAGAAATGCTCTGCGGCATAATATCTGCCGCCTTTAAAGCTTCTTCAAGCTTTTTCCCGGATGTTCCGCAGTCAATCAGTATATTTGTTTTTCCGCTCGCAAGCAATGAAGAATTGCCTGTTGAGCCGCTTATAAGTGAAATAAGTTCAGCCATAAAAACTCCGTAAATAAACAGGACTGCTAACAGCAGCCCCGTTGTATAATCAATCGTAAATATCATCAATAACGGTAACTCTGTGAATATCTCCGCCAAGACGTATAAATTTTTCTTCAAAATTTTCATAGCCACGGTCGATATGGTAAATATCCGTTATTTCGGTCATGCCGTCCGCCATCAGACCGGCAATAATCATAGCCGCGCCTGCGCGCAGATCGGTAGCTTTGACGTGAGAGCCGGAAAGCTTCTCAACGCCGTCTATAATTGCAAGCTTGCCCTCAACGCGAATGTTTGCGCCCATACGTTTAAGCTCGTTTACATATCTGAAACGGTTGTCCCAAACGCCTTCACGCGCCGTACTCGTTCCGGGAACGGTACTTAAAAACGTAACAAGCTGCGGCTGCATATCGGTCGGATAACCGGGGTAGGGCATAGCAATAAAATTCACATGACGGAACTGCTGTCCGTCCTCTACCCAAACCCGAACGCTGTCCGTGCCATTTTCAACCTTGACTCCCGCCTCGATAAGCTTTGCCGAGATGATGTCAAGATGCCTGGGGATAACGTTTTTAAGAACTATATCACCGCGCGTAGCCGCTGCCGCTATCATAAACGTACCGGCTTCAATCTGGTCGGGAATTATTGTATATGTTCCGCCGTGCAGTGATTTTGTTCCGCGTATTTTAATCGTATCGGTACCGGCGCCGCGTATGCTTGCGCCCATGTTGTTGAGAAAGTTTGCCAAATCAACAATATGCGGTTCTTTCGCCGCATTTTCAATAACCGTCATGCCGTCCGCCTTCACTGCGGCAAGCACCGCATTAACGGTAGCGCCTACCGTCACAACGTCAAAGAAAATATTTCCGCCCGTAAGAGTTTCCGCTTTGCCGTTAATCATGCCGCGTGACAAATCAACCTCTGCGCCGAGAGCCTCAAAGCTTTTCACGTGCTGGTCAATCGGACGCGTGCCGAAATCACAGCCACCCGGAGGATCAACGCTGAAACGATGAAATCTTCCCAAAAGCGCACCCATAAGATAGCTCGAACCGCGCATTTTGCGTGTAAGCTCTCCCAGCGGTGTATACGAATTGACGTTTGTACAATCTATTTCCACAGTGTTTTTGTCAATATAATTAACCTCGGCATTAAGATTTTCGAGTATTTTCAAAAAAAGCTTAACATCTTTTATATCCGGCAGATTTTCTATTCTGCATTTGCCGTCCACAAGCAGACAAGCGGGAAGTATTGCAACCGCCGCATTCTTTGCGCCGCTGACCGATACCTCGCCGCAAAGACGGTTGCCTCCTTTTATTAAGAGTTTATCCAAATCAGGTACACCCCTTTTAAGTAATATTCCGTGCCTACATTATTATCTGTATTATCTGTCAATTAATTATAACAGATAACGACCGAAATTGCAAAGAAAAATTACTAAAAATTATAAAATGTAAATTAATTGTAAGGTTTATATGCAAAACATGAAAAAAACAGCCTGCAAGCAAGCTGTTTACAATCATTAACTACGATCAAACCGCACGCTCAACTTTACCCGAACGCAGGCAGCGTGTGCAAACATGAACCGATTTAACGGAACCGTTAACAACAGCCTTAACCTTTTTGATATTCGGTTTCCAAGCTCTGTTTGATCTTCTATGTGAATGAGACATCTTTATACCGAAAGTAACGCCTTTTCCGCAAATATCACATTTAGCCATCTCTAACACCTCCTGAACGTATCTAATAAAACATCAAGAAATATTTTACCACAGTGTAAAGAATTTTGCAAGTGTTTTACGAAAAAAAAATGAATTTTTTTAAATTTTTTTGGAATTTATCTTTTTTTAACGGATAATTATAATAATATTTCGGAAAAATTGTATATAAGTTGTAGATTTTTATTGAAAATTTGCTCGGAATAGGATATAATATAAAATGATATACCTATGCGAAAGGACATGATACGGTTATGTATGAAGGTGGATTTACAATACCTGTCACGAAAATGATAGAGGAATTTGAACTTGAAATAATTTATGAAGCAAGCGATATGGATTCCATACTTATAGGAACCTCGGATATAAACAGACCGGGTTTGCAGATGGCAGGATTTTTTGATTATTTTGACGATCAGCGTATACAGGTGATGGGAAAGGTAGAATTTACATACCTTGAACAATTCGGCACAGACGAACGTGAAAAGCGGCTTGACACCTTTTTTGCGCATCCGTTCCCGGTGCTTGTAATAACGCGCGGTCAGCAGGTTTTGCCGGAGATGATTGAGCTGGCGGAAAAATACGGGAGAACGCTTTTAAGAACGGAATTGGGCACCTCGGAGTTCATGAGTGCGCTCATACGTTATCTTAATGTGCAGATTGCGCCCAGGCGTACAAGACACGGCGTTTTGGTCGAGGTATACGGCGAGGGTATTCTGATAATGGGCGAAAGCGGCGTCGGCAAAAGCGAAACGGCGATTGAGCTTGTAAAGCGCGGACATCGGCTTGTTGCGGACGATGCTGTTGAGATAAAGCGTGTTTCGGATAAAACGCTTGTCGGAACATCACCGGAGATTATACGTCATTTTGTCGAGTTAAGAGGTATAGGTATAATTGACGTAAAGGAAATTTTCGGTATAGGCGCGGTTAAGGATACGGAAAGTATCGATATGATAATACATCTCGAACCGTGGGTGGACGGACGAAATTACGACAGACTCGGAATGGTGGACGAATACACGAATATAATGGGAATAAACGTTCCCTCGCTCACGATTCCCGTAAAGCTTGGACGAAACCTTGCGGTTATAGTCGAAGTTGCCGCAATGAATAACAGACAGAAACGTATGGGCTACAATGCGGCGGTTGAACTTAATAACCGTCTGCTGCGCCATATGGAGGAACAGCTTAAAGGTTAAGAAAGGGAGATTGACATATGCGGATAAAGCTTGATACACACACTCACACAATAGCCTCCACTCATGCTTACAGCACAGTGCTGGAAATGGCAAAAATGGCGGCGGAACGCGGTCTGGAAGCGATTGCAGTAACAGATCACGGCGTTGCGATGGAGGATGCGCCGGACGCATGGCATTTTGATAATTTAAAAAACATTCCGCGTGATATATGCGGTGTGAAGATACTTTACGGCGTGGAGGCGAATATACTTGATCTTGACGGCAGTCTGGATATGAAGCCGGAGCTTATGAAAAAGCTTGATGTGGTGAACGCAAGCATACACGCACCGTGTTATGCGGCAAAAGATGCCAAAGATCACACAAGCGCATACGAAGCGGTTGTAAAAAATCCGTATGTCGATATAATCTGCCACAGCGGTTCACCGCAGTATTCGTACGATTATGAAAAAATAGTAAAGCTGGCAAAAGAGCATCATAAGCTTATGGAAATAAATAACCATACATTCTATGTACGGAAAAAAAGCATTGACAATTGCCGTAAAATCGCAGAATTATGCAAAAAACACGGCGTGGGAATAGTGGTGTCGTCGGATGCGCATATATGCTTCGATTTAGGAATTTACGACAGAGCGTTTAAAATGCTTGATGAAATATCGTTTCCGGAGGAACTTATAATGAACAGGGATTTGGAAACCTTTGAGAATTTTATGTCGGAACGCAAAAAGCTGTTTACATGGACACTTGACGGCTGAATGAAAGGAATTTATGTATGATTGACAGAGAAAGCTTTTTAAAGGTATCGGCAAACGTTTTGTTTGACGAGCCGATGAAGCTGCACACTTCATTTAAAATCGGTGGCAATGCCGATGTTTTTATAAGTGTATCGGATATTGACGAGATAAAAGCGGTAGTCGGCCTTTGCAAAAAAGAAGGCGTTCCGTATATGATAATGGGTAACGGAACAAATATGCTTGTCGGTGACGGAGGCATACGCGGTGCGGTGATACAGCTGCGCGGCGGCTTGCAGGAATATTCGGTTGCCGGCGAAACAGTAACGGCGCAGTCGGGGATTTTAATGTCAAAGCTGGCAAGCGTTCTGATGCGCGAGGGTTTGTCGGGCTTTGAGGCTCTTTCGGGAATCCCGGGAACTCTCGGCGGCGGAATTTATATGAATGCCGGTGCATACGGCAGTGAAATCAAGGACGTTGTAAAAGAGGTTACGTATATAACGCCGGACGGAAAAGTAAAAACCTCGTGCGCGGACGAACTGGATTTTTCGTACAGGCACAGTATGTTCTGCGAAGGAAAATATATAATTTTGTCGGCAGTGCTGAAGCTTAAAAAGGGTGAAAAAGACAAAATCAAGGCGGAAACGGACGAATATAACAGGCGCAGATGCGAAAAGCAGCCGCTTAATATGCCGTCTGCCGGAAGCACCTTTAAACGCCCCGAGGGATATTTTGCCGGTAAGCTGATTCAGGACGCGGGGCTTATGGGATATACCGTCGGAGGTGCACAAGTGAGCGAAAAACACGCGGGATTTGTGGTAAACTGCGGAGGTGCGACAGCAAAAGACGTGACAGAACTTATAGAATATATAAAAAATACGGTAAAAGAGAAATCCGGCGTGGAACTTGTGCCGGAAATACGGTTGATAGGAGAAGGATAATGCAATTTACGGTGGTTACTGGAATGTCCGGTTCGGGGAAAACGCGTGTAATACGCTTTCTTGAAGATATGGGATATTTCTGTATAGATAATATGCCGCCGATGCTGATACCTAAATTTGCTGAAATGCTGGTATCGGCAAACGGTAAATTCAATAACGTCGCACTGGTTATAGATGTGCGCGTCGGAGAGATGATAAACGAACTTGTGGAGCAGATAAATATTCTGCGCGCAAAAGGCTATGATGTTCATATACTGTTCCTTAATGCCGACGATGAAACGCTTGTGAAACGCTATAAGGAAACAAGGCGTTCGCACCCGATATACAATCCCGACGGACTTCTGGCGTCAATACGCCAGGAGCGGGGTATGCTTGAAAAGCTTTTGGGTAAGGCGGATTATGTGATAGATACGTCAAATCTTACCAACGGCGAGCTTTTGGAGGAATTGAAAGAGGTATACTGCCATGATGCAAACAGGCGCATACGCATAAACGTTATGGCGTTCGGGTTCAAGTACGGAATGCCTTTGGACGCGGATCTGGTATTTGATGTCCGCTGTTTCCCTAATCCGTTTTATATAGAGGAATTGAAGTATAAAACCGGAAACGATAAAGAGGTACAGGATTATGTTATGAGCTTTCCGACATCGATTGAGTTTATGAATAAGCTTAATCAGATGATGGAGTTTCTTATTCCTCTGTATGAAGAGGAAGGAAAAACATCGCTTACGGTTGCGGTAGGCTGTACGGGCGGAAAGCACAGAAGTGTTACAATGACAAATAAGCTTGCGGAGCATTTAAAGGAAAAGGGCTTCGACGTGAGCGCAAGCTATCGTGATATAGGAAAAGAATAATCTATGAGAAATAAAAAGACAGTGGTAATCGGCGGCGGAACCGGACTGTCCACCATGCTTGAGGGTTTAAAGCTTTATACCGATAAAATAACGGCGATCGTTACGGTTGCCGATGACGGCGGTTCTTCGGGACGATTGAGAAAGGATTTTAAAATGCCGCCTCCGGGTGATGTAAGGCACTGCATAGGTGCGCTGGCACAGGTAAGTCCGGTTATGAAAGAGCTGATTAATTTCCGCTTTTCGGACGGAGAAATGAAAGGACACAGCTGGGGCAACATAACGCTTGCGGCGCTTAACGAAATGTCCGAAAGCTTTGAGGACGCGGTACGCAAATTCAATAAGCTTATGGGTGTTACGGGAATGGTGTATCCTGTGGCGAATGAGCCGCTGACGCTCAGCGCAAAGCTGGCGGACGGAACGGTGATTGTGGGAGAATCAATCATCGGCAGTGCAAGACAAGGCAAGGGAAAGGAAATACAAGAGGTTTACATAACACCGGAAAACCCCAAGCCGGTTGAGGGCGCACTGCGTGCGGTTGCGGAGGCGGATATAATAGTTATCGGGCCGGGAAGCCTTTATACAAGTATAATTCCGAATCTTCTTGTCGGAGGAATTGCCGATGAAATCCGCAAAAGCAAGGCGGTAAAGCTTTATGTGTGCAATATTATGACTCAGCCGGGCGAAACCGACGGATATGACGCATACCGTCATCTTGAAACGGTGGAAAAATATTCGTATAAGGGCATTGCGGACGCTATGATTGTAAACGACGCAGGTTTGCCGCAGTCGCTTGAAGAAGCGTATGCGCTTGAGGACGCATATGCGGTTCACTGCGACGGCTGCCGTGAAGGTGTAAACGTTGTCCGCGAAAATCTGATACTTGTAAAGGACGGAAAAATACGTCACAATTTTATAAAGCTTGCAAGGCTGATAATGTATATAGGTAATAAGTAGCACATTCTATTAGGAAAGGAATGATTACAGAAGATGTCTTTTGCATCGGAAATAAAGAAAAAACTATGCGAAACCGATATACAGTGTGAGAAATGCCGCATAGCGGAAATTGCCGGAATGCTTAGATTTTCCGGCTCATGCAGAGATATGGGAATCAGATTCGTAACGGAAAACGAATGTGCGGCGAAAAGGCTGTATGAGGATATAAAGGAAGCGTTCGGCATAGAAATGCAGCCGGAGCATGGGCTAAAGGCGTATACGTTTTTTACCGAAAGCCGCATTGTGACGGATAATATATGCGAATGTATAAACGGCGATGTTGTGCCGTTTGCCTGCTGCCGCGCGTCATATGTAAGAGGTGCGTTTCTGGGCGGCGGTTCGATAAGCGATCCGCAGAAAAGCTATCATCTTGAATTTGGCACGAAAAGCCGCAGCGAGGCTGATTTTCTGATACAGCTTCTGACGGGAGAGGGCTTTTCGCCGAAGATAACGGAGCGCAAGGGAAAATATGTGGTTTATATTAAGGAATGTGAGCAGATTGCGGACATTCTCGGATATATCGGCGCAGGGTACGGCACGCTTGAAATGTTCACCGTTCAAGTGGAAAAACAGCTGAAAAATGATATAAACAGGCGCGTTAACTGTGAAAATGCCAATACCGATAAAATGGTCACGGCGGCAAGCCGTCAGATGGCGGCAATTAACAAGCTGAAAAAAAACGGCGAGTGGGAAAACCTTCCCGAAACACTGCGTGAAATAGGAAAATTAAGAGAAGAAAATCCAGATGTGAGCTTAAAGGAGCTTGGACAGATGCTTAATCCTCCGATCGGAAAATCGGGAGTAAATCACAGACTTAACAGGATTATGGAGCTGGCAGAGGGATAATAAAACTACGGAAAAGAGAAGGGAACGGTATGAAATTTTGTCATCTTCATACGCATACGGAATACAGTCTGCTTGACGGCGAGGCGAGCATAAAAAAGCTTGTGGCGCGCGTCAGGGAGCTTGGTATGGACTCGTGTGCGATAACTGATCACGGCAATATGTACGGAGCGGCGGATTTCTGGCGCGAATGTAAGGCGCAGGGCATACACCCCGTAATCGGCTGTGAGGTATATGTCGCGCCGCGCACAAGATTTGACAAGGTATACGATATAGACAACAAAACAAGCCATCTGATACTTCTTGCGGAAAATCAGACAGGCTACAAAAATCTGATATATATGGTGAGTATGGGGTATATCGACGGCTTTTACTACAAGCCGAGAATTGATTTCGATTTACTCAAAGAGCATCATGAGGGTATTATAGCTCTTAGCGCCTGCCTTGCCGGAGAAATTCCCAAACGGCTTGTAAACGGCGATTATGAGGGCGCAAAAGAGATTGCCGAGCGTTATATTTCCGTACTCGGAAAGGACAATTATTTTATTGAAATTCAGGATCACGGCATAGCGGAGCAGAAAAAAATCATTCCGAATCTTATAAAGCTGAGCGAAGAAACCGGAGTCGGACTTGTTGCGACAAACGATATACACTATCTCAAAAAAGAGGACGCACTTTACCAGGACGTGCTTATGTGTATTCAAATGGAAAAAACGGTTGACGACCCCAACAGAATGAGTTTTGAAACGGAGGAATTTTATATAAAATCCCCCGAAGAAATGGCAGAGCTGTTTTCATATGCGCCGTCCGCTTTGGAAAATACGGAAAAAATAGCAAAGCGGTGCAATGTTGAATTTGATTTCAATTCACAGCATTTGCCCTCGTTTGACGTGCCGGACGGCAAGGAGGCATTTGAATATCTTCACGAGCTGTGCTTTGACGGACTGGAAAAACGCTATAAAAATCCGTCCGAAGAATTAAGAAAACGACTGGAATACGAACTTGGCGTTATAAAAAACATGGGATTTGTGGATTATTTCCTTATAGTCCGTGATTTCATTCACTTTGCGAGAACTCACGGCGTGAGCGTGGGGCCGGGCAGAGGAAGTGCGGCAGGAAGCCTTGTTTCGTATTGTCTGGAAATAACCTCGATTGACCCGATAAGATACGGACTTATTTTTGAAAGATTTTTAAATCCGGAGCGAGTGAGTATGCCGGATATTGATATAGATTTTGCGCCGGAGGGCAGACAAAAGGTTATCGATTATGTGGTAGAAAAATACGGCGAAAAGCAGGTTGCGCAGATTGTAACGTTCGGTACGATGAAAGCAAAGCTTGCGGTGCGCGACGTCGGACGTGCTTTGAATATCCCCTACGGCGACGTGGACAGGGTGGCAAAGCTTATTCCGAACGATTTGAAAATGACGATTGACAAAGCGCTTGATTTGTCAAAGGAATTAAAGGAAATGTATGATTCCGACAGCACTATAAAGCGTCTTATCGACATTTCGCGTGCGTTGGAGGGACTTCCGCGGCACGCCTCGACGCACGCTGCCGGAGTTGTTATCACGAGTGAGCCGATAGTGAGTTATCTGCCGCTGACGCTTAATAAGGAAAATTTTATCACGACTCAGTTTACAAAGGACACCGTGGAAAGTCTCGGACTTCTCAAAATGGACTTTCTGGGACTGAGAAACCTTACGGTTATCGATAATGCGGTAAATATTATCGAAAAAACAAGAGGGATAAAAATAGATATAAACGACATAGACTATGACAGGGAGGAAGTGTTTGAGCTTATTTCCTCCGGAAACACTGACGGAGTATTTCAGCTTGAAAGCGCAGGAATGCAGTCGTTTATGACGGAACTTAAACCCGACTCGATAGAAGACGTTATAGCCGGAATTTCGCTTTACCGTCCCGGACCTATGGATCAGATTCCGCGTTATATAAGCAACAAGAAAAATCCCGATAAAATTACCTATAAGCATCCGCTTTTGGAGGACATTCTTAAAATGACCTACGGCTGTATTGTTTACCAGGAACAGGTGCTTGAAATAGTGCGTGTGCTTGCGGGATATTCGCTCGGCAAGGCAGATCAGCTGCGGCGAATTATAAGCAAGAAAAAAACCGATCAGATGAAGATTGAACGCAAAAACTTCATTTACGGCTCCGATGACGGCAGTATAAAAGGATGTATCAAAAACGGAATAGACGAACAGACCGCAATTGCAATTTTTGATGAAATAAACGATTTTGCCAGCTACGCATTTAATAAATCCCATGCGGCGGCATATGCGTTTGTTGCGTATCAGACGGCATATTTAAAGACGTTTTATCCTGTGGAATACATGGCTTCGCTGATTTCAAGCGTGGACGATACGGATAAGATAAACCACTATATAAATAACTGCCGTGAAATGGGAATAGACCGTCTGCCGCCGGACGTAAACAAGAGCGAGGACAGTTTTACTGTTGAGGGTAACGGCATACGTTTCGGACTTTCGGCGGTAAAAAACGTCGGACGCGGACTTATCTTAAATCTTGTAAATGAACGCGAAAGAAACGGGCAGTTTAAAAACTTTTCGGATTTTATCGACAGAATGGCGTGCGAGGACATGAACCGACGCGCACTTGAAAGTCTGATTTACAGCGGCGCTTTTGACTCCATGGGTATAAAACGTTCGCAGCTGCTTGCCGTATATGAGCGCGCGCTTGCCGGAACGGTCAGAAATGCGCGTGAAAATGTTGCCGGTCAGATTTCGCTGTTTGAATCGGCTGCGGAAGAAAAAAGCGAAATGGAATTTCCCGATATTGACGAAATGGACGTGCGCACAAAGCTGCGTCATGAAAAAGAATCGACAGGAATGTATTTTACGGGGCATCCCATGGAAGAATATAAAGATAAGGTAAAAATGCTTTCAAAATATAACATAGGCAATATCCTCGAATCGGTGCGCAAGGACGAAAACGGTATGTATCATACTGCCGGCGGCGGTCTTAAAGATAACGACACGGTTGTTATCTGTGCGCTTGTGGAGACGAGAAAAAACAAAACTACGCGTTCAAATGCGCAAATGGCGTTTGTAACGCTTGAGGATTCCTACGGAAGCGTTGAGTGCATAGTTTTCCCGAAAGTCCTGACTAAGTATTCGTCCGTGTTCGACGAAAATAACGTGGTTGTCGTGCGCGGCAGAGTCAGCATCCGCGAGGACGAAGCGCCTAAGCTTTTGTGCGAAACAGCGGAAAATATTGACGATGCGGTCAATAAGGCGGCTGTTTCAAAGCCGAAACGGCTTTACATAAAGCTTGAAAAAAAAGATGAAGAAACCTTAAAACGCGTACAGGAGGCATTGGCTCCATATCAGGGAGATACCGAGGTAAGGCTGTTTTTTGAGGACACGCAGAAGGTCACGGCGGTTCCGAGAAGAATGTGGTTTAACAATGTTCCGTCGGCCGTTGAGGACTTGGAAAGCATTTTCGGTTCGGAGAATGTAAAGGTCAAGTAAAAATGTCGTGAAAATAACCAAAATACAGACGGTATAAAACAATATTTTTTTGTCAAATTCTACTTGAAATTTTTCTGAAAATAGTATACAATATAATATAGCCAAGAAGGCGTAAAAATTATATTAATTGTTGAAACGGCGGGCCTGCCGCCTGCGGAGGAAAGAAAAATACTATGTGGACGGTTGTTTATGTGTCTCAGGAGGAGCGTCCGGCAAAAAAACTTGCCGAGATATTAAAGGAACGTAAGATTATATCACGTATAAGACGTATCGGCGGCGGAGAGGGAAAGCCAGGATTTGAAGTACTTGTGCCGAAGACTGAGGTTGATGATGCACAGAATATTATAATTGATAACGAACTTTTTTAAAACATAGGAGGACTAAAAAATGGAAACAAGGAAGATTAAGAAAATCGGCGTACTGACAAGCGGCGGCGACGCACCCGGAATGAATGCCGCAATAAGAGCGGTTGTAAGAACGGGTACTTATTACGGTATTAAAGTAATGGGTATACAACAGGGGTATGTAGGACTTATAAATAATTACATGGAGGAGTTGGGTCCGCGTTCCGTATCGGAAACGCTTCAAAGGGGCGGAACAATTCTGCAAACGGCAAGATGTCTTGAATTTAAGACGCCGGAGGGTCAGAAAAAAGGATATAAAATTGCAAAGAGCGTAGGTCTTGACGGACTTATCGTAATCGGAGGAGACGGTTCATTCAAGGGCGCCATGGCTATGTGCAAGCTTGGTCTGCCGACAATCGCAATGCCCGGAACAATCGATAACGACATAAGCTGCTCGGACTATACGATAGGCTATGATACTTGTCTTAATACGGTTATAGAAAACGTTGATAAAATCAGAGATACGGCTACAAGTCATAACCGTTGCTCAATAATTGAAGTTATGGGAAGAAATGCAGGATATATCGCACTTGAAGCAGGTATTGCCTGCGGTGCGGAGGTTATTCTTGTACCGGAGAAAAAATGGAGCTTTGACGAAGACGTTCTTCGGACGGTTCTCGAATCGAAGGCAAGAGGTAAAAAGCATACAATCATCATTGTTGCCGAGGGAATAGGCGGCGTTGTTGATATGGCTAAGGAAATCGAAACAAAAACGGGAATAGAAACGCGCTGGACGATTCTCGGTCACGTACAGAGGGGCGGCAGTCCAAGTGTAAGAGACAGAGTAACCGCAAGCGAAATGGGTGCAAAATGCGTTGAGCTTTTGCTTGAAGGAAAGGAAAACAGAATCGTTAGAGTTAAGGACGGAAAGGTCTGTGACATAGATATTGCCGAGGGTCTGGCGATGAAAAAGACTCTCCCCGAAAGTCTAGTGGAACTGGTTAAAAAATTAACAGTATAATTCATAGGTTTGCCGATTCGGCACAGAATGTAAAAATATAAGTTTTATAGAAGCTTTTGAAAAACCAAAGAGGGGTTAACTGCATTCGGTGCAGAACACTTGTGGCATTGGCTTTTGAATTGCGGACAGAACGCGCCTGCCGGAGTATGAGTGTACGCCGCAGGCGCATTTATTATTTAATGTAAATAAACTGAAAGGTAATCCCAGAATATGAAAAAAACAAAAATAATTTGTACGATAGGTCCGTCGTCGGATAACGAGAAAACCCTGCGCGAACTTATGCTTGCAGGAATGGACGTGGCGAGAATAAATTTTTCTCACGGAACGCACGAAGAAGCTCTTGAAACGGTAAAACGGATACAAAAGGTCAGAGAAGAACTTGATCTGCCCGTTGCGATACTGCTCGATACCAAGGGACCGGAAATCAGAATAAAGGATTTTAAGGACGGAAAGACGGAACTTAAAGAAGGTGATGAGTTTACTCTCTTTGCGGATGACGTCGAGGGAGACGAAAAGCGGGTTTCCGTAACCTATAAGGATTTGCCCAAGGATATAGCAATCGGTAATCGTATTCTGATTGACGACGGCTTGATAGAGCTTGAGGTTATGTCTGTCAAGCCGAACAAGATTATCTGTAAGGTTAATAACGGAGGTGTTATTTCCAATAAAAAGGGTGTAAATATACCGAATGTTTCGCTGTCAATGCCGTATATGAGCCAGAAAGACAAAGATGATATAATTTTCGGAATAGAAAACGGATTTGACTTTATCGCCGCATCATTTGTGCGCTGTGCCGATGATGTTACCGAGGTAAAGAAGATTATTGAAAAGCGTAACTCGAATATTAAGGTGATTTCCAAGATTGAAAATGCGGAGGGCGTTTCAAATATCGATGAGATTATACGTGTATCATACGGTGTTATGGTGGCAAGAGGTGATATGGGTGTAGAAATCGATATGGAGGATTTGCCCGTTATACAGAAAAAGATTATCAAAAAGACATACAGAGCCGGTAAGGTTGTAATTACTGCGACGCAGATGCTTGATTCCATGATAAGAAATCCGCGTCCGACGCGTGCCGAAGCGACAGACGTTGCAAATGCAATTTATGACGGCACAAGCGCAATCATGCTTTCGGGCGAAACAGCTGTCGGCAAATACCCTGTCGAAGCGGTAAAGACTATGGCATCTATTGCAGAACGTGCAGAAAACGACATCGACTATGTAAAGCGGCTTGATAGGATAAATTTTGATTCGTGCATGGACGTTTCAAATGCAATAAGCCATGCTACGTGTACTACGGCGCATGATTTGGGTGCAAAAGCAATTATTGCGCTGACATATTCCGGTACAACGGCGAGACAGCTTTCAAGATTCAGACCCAACTGCCCGATAATAGCGCCGATAATAGCTGAGCAGGCAAGACGTCAGCTGAATTTGTCATGGGGCGTTATTCCTATAATGAGCGAAATGCGCAATAACACAGATGAGCTGTTTGAACACGCGGTACAGCGCGCAACGCAGTGCAAACTTGTGAAGGACGGAGATCTGGTTGTAATTACGGGCGGTTCGCCGATAGGCGTTTCCGGTACGACAAATATCATGAAGGTGCACCTTGTGGGAAATATCCTTGTAAGCGGTAAGGGCGTTACCAAATTGAAGAATACGGCAAAGGTCTGCATAGCAAACAGTATAGAGGCGCTTAAAAAGAATTTCAGCGACGGAGATATTCTTGTTACCGATAAAGTCACGATGGGAATGGTTCGTATGATAAAGAAAGCGTCGGGTATTATAAGCGAGGAAATGGGCGAGGCAAGCAATGCAATTATTCTTGCCGAGGCGCTTGATATTCCGGTCATAACCGAGGCGAAAGGTGCAACAAAAATTTTAAAGAGCGGTACAACCATTACAATGGACGGCGGACGCGGACTGGTATTTTCAGGTACGGGCGAGCCGCAGGAAAACAAATAATTCGGAGGCGGTCAATATGGCATACACGACAGAAACAAAGCTGTCGGTAAGATATTCGGAAACGGATATGATGGGAATTGTCTATCATTCCAGATATTATCCGTGGTTTGAGGTGGCAAGAACAGATTTTATAAAAGCTGCCGGCATAACGTATGCACAGATGGAGAAAGACGGAATTATGATGCCCCTTACCGAAACATGGGCGAGGTATCATCACGGTTTGACATACGGAGATGAAGTGGCTGTAACCTGTACGCTTACAAAGCTTACGGTTGCGAGGTGTGAGTTTAAATATAAGGTTTACAAGCTGCCGGAAAGAGAGCTTATGACAGAGGGCAAAACGGGTCATGGCTTTGTCGGAAAAGATTTTAAGCCGATAAATTTAAAAAAGCTGTATCCCGATATGTGGAAATCAATGTCGGATTTATTGTCTGGAGAATAGGTTTGACTGACAGGAAACGGAGAATTATATGAAGATAGTAATGCTTGATACCGCAACGTTGGGAAGTGATATGGAGTTTTCTGTACTTAAAAAATACGGTGAAGTGACGGAATATCCGCAGACAACTCCCGAAAATGCGGCGGAAAGAACAGAAACGGCAGATGTTGTAATTCTTAATAAGGTTAAAGCGAATGAGGAAAGTTTAAAAAATGCAAAATCGCTCAAGCTTATATGCGTAACGGCAACAGGTTTTGATAATGTGGACTTGGATTATTGCCGAAAAAACGGGATAGCGGTGTGTAACGTGAAAGGCTATTCGACCGATTCGGTTGCACAGCTTACGGCGGCAATGGCTTTATCGCTTGTAACGCATTTACCGTCATTTGATAAATACGTTAAGGACAAAAGCTATACCAAAAGCGGATTGCATAATTGCCTTACACCTGTTTTTCATGAAATTTCGGGTATGACATGGGGAATTGTCGGCATGGGGGAGATAGGCAGAAAAACTGCGCAGATTGCCAAGGCTTTCGGAGCAAGGGTTATCGCATACAGCCGCACCGTGCGCAATGACGCCGAATACACCGATATTGAGGATTTGTGCAGAAGATCGGATATAATCAGTCTGCACGTGCCGCTGAATGCGGGTACGGAAAATTTAATCAGCCGTGAAAGGATTGCTCTTATGAAGAAAAGCGCAGTTCTGATAAATGCCGCAAGAGGTGCAGTAATGGACGAAAAAGCGGCAGCGGACGCAATAATTGAAAATAAAATCGGCGGTTTGGGAGTAGATGTGTTTTCGACAGAACCCATGCAGAGCGACAGCCCGTATAATCGGCTGCTTGACAGGGATAATGTAATTTTAACTCCGCATATGGCATGGGGCGCATATGAAGCGCGGCGAAGATGTATTGAGGAGATTGCCGAAAATATAAACGCGTTTTTTAATACCAGCGAGAGAAGAAACCGCGTGGTTTAGTAATACAAAGGAGAATTATTATGGACTTAGAGGGCAAAAAGGTATTGTTTTTGGGCGACAGCATAACAGAGGGTGTGGGTGCATCTTCAAAGGATACGTGCTACGTGTCTGTGTTCGGAAAAATATCCGGTGCAGAGGTAAAAAATTTCGGTATAAGCGGTACAAGGATTGCCGCACAGAAAATTCCGTCCGAAAACGAAAAACATGACAAAGATTTCATGAGCCGCGTTGCCGAAATGGACGAAAACGCAGATGTAGTGGTGGTTTTCGGCGGTACAAATGATTTCGGTCACGGTGATGCGAGAATTGGCAAGTTTGATTCGCGTGACGAATATACATTTTACGGAGCAATGCACATTTTATGCACAAAACTGATAAATAAGTATCCCGATGCGGAAATCGTATTCATGACGCCGTTGCACAGATTAAGCGAGGATGGAGAAGTGAACGAAATCGGTATAAGAAATGAAGCTCCGCTTTCGGGCTATGTTGATGTAATAAAAGAAGTTGCCGGATTTTACGGACTGCCGGTGCTTGATTTGTTCAATATGAGCGGAATACAGCCGAAAGTAGATGTTATAAGAGAGCGTTATATGCCGGACGGTCTGCATCCGTCAGATGCAGGTGCGAAAAAAATCGCTGAAAGATTATGCGCGTTTTTAAAAGCGTTATGATAATATAAAAAAATGGGGATGTTAAAAAGTATTTTTTTACATCCCCGTTAATTTTATTCCTGTTTTACATTTCCGGAAACAGCAGCGGGATCGGCATCGCTTGTTATGATGTTTTCAAAATTCATAACAGCACGTTCAGCCATGCGCTTTAACAAATCCTCCTGCGTCTGATCACTTCCCGAACCTGCGGAAATGATTATTTCACAGCCGCGGTCGTATACGTGAATGGACGGATACGCAATATATGCGTCAGAACCGAGACCTTCAACCGTTTTTGCGCTTGAACGCTTAATGCGGCCGTTGTCATACTGACTCCAAATATCGTCCTTGGAGAGCTTGTCGCTAAACTGAATAATTTTAACGGTAACAGAGTTCTCCTTGCCCTTTGGATTACTCACATAAACAACGCTTTTTGCGCCTGTTTTTTCGGTTGACTCCTCGTCAACGGTAACGTCATAGTTGACATACTCCTTAACCTCGTCAGCCGAAAGTAAATTTGACGGCTCAACTACGGGAATAGGCGTAGGTGTGGCAGCTGATTTAAACAATCCGCCGTTTCCGCCGCAGGCGCACAGTCCCACGGTGACTAATAAACTTGATATAACCAATAAAAGCTTTTTCATAATAACTAAACTCCTTTCACCGAGCACGAGTCTGAAAAGCAAAGCTGCAAATTTATTCAGACCTGTAACCGTGGGCTTGTCCCGAATCAACCGCACTTGAGTGCGATTGCTTCTTTTGCGTTCTTAACGATATTTTCAGCCGTAAGTCCGTATTCCTCAAACAGTACGGACGGCTTGCCCGATTTTCCGAAACGATCCGTTCCGATGATTTTTACGGGGCAGGGAGCGTTTGCACATATAACCTCGGTTACAGCGCTTCCGAGACCGCCCATTATATAATGTTCCTCTGCGGTTACGATTGCTCCGGTTTCCTTTGATGCCTTTATAAGAATTTCTTCGTCAATCGGCTTTATTGTGTGAATGTTTATAACTCTTGCATCAATTCCTTCTTCCGCAAGCATATCTGCCGCTTTCAGTGTTTCGGCAACCATAAGTCCCGTACCGATAAGAGTTACGTCCTTACCGTCACGCAGAGTTACGCCCTTGCCGATTTCAAAGTTGTAATCTTCGCCGTTTACGTCCGGAGCCGCAAGGCGTCCGAATCTCATGTAAACGGGGCCTTGGTGGTCTATTGCGGCTTTAACCGCAAGCTGTGCTTCTATATCGTCGGCAGGGTTTATTACAACCATACCGGGAATTGAGCGCATGAGAGCGATGTCCTCTAAGCATTGGTGTGATGCGCCGTCCTCACCGACTGAAATTCCGGCATGAGTTGCGCCTATTTTAACGTTAAGCTGGGTATAGCCTATTGAGTTTCTTACCTGTTCAAACGCTCTGCCGGCGGCGAACATTGCAAAGCTTGAAGCAAATACCACCTTGCCGCATGAAGCAAGTCCTGCCGCAACGCACATCATGTTGGCTTCTGCGATACCGCAGTTAATGAAGCGTTCGGGATATTTTTTTAAAAACATCTCCGTTTTGGTTGACTTTGACAAATCTGCGTCAAGAACCACTACTCTTGTATCCTCGCCGTATTTTGCGAGAGCTGTTCCGTATGATATTCTTGTAGCTGTCTTACCCATTATAATCTTGCCTCCAATTCTGCAATCTGTGCGTCGAGCTCACTTATTGCCGTGTTGTATTGCTCCTCATCGGGAGCTGCGCCGTGCCAGCCTGCCTGATTTTCCATAAACGATACGTTTTTACCCTTTATGGATTTCATTATAACGGCGGTCGGTCTGCCTTTTTCCGACTTAGCCTGTTCTATTGCGCTCATAAGCGAATTAAAATCATGAGCGTCGGCAAGTATAACGTTCCAGCCGAATGCCTTGAATTTTTCATCAATCGGAGTGGGGTTCATAACCTTTGTAATATCTCCGTCAATCTGCAAGCCGTTATTATCTACAAAAACGGTAAAGTTATCAAGCTTGTAGTGTGCAGCGAACATTGCCTGTTCCCAGACTTGTCCTTCCTCAAGCTCGCCGTCGCCCAAAAGCGAATATACGCGGTAATCCTTGTTGTCAAACTTTGCGGCAAGCGCCATACCTCCTGCCGCGCTCACACCCTGACCGAGCGAACCTGTGGACATATCAACACCCGGAATTTTATTCATATCGGGGTGACCTTGCAGATAGCTGTCAGCGCGTCTTAAAGTTTTTATATCCTCCTTCGGGAAGTAGCCTTTTTCAGCCAATACTCCGTATAAAGCCGGAGCGCAGTGACCTTTTGACAGAACAAATCTGTCTCTGTCGGGGTCTTTAGGGTTTTTCGGATCAACATTCATCACCTCAAAATACAGCAGCGTCATTAAATCCGCCGATGAAAGCGAGCCGCCCGGGTGTCCCGACGCCGCGCAGTAAACTCCCGTGAGAGCGTGCTTGCGAACCTTGTTTGCGATAATTGAAAGTTCAATTATTCTCTTTTCGTCCATTTTAATATATTCCTCCTGTTTGTTTTTTTCAAAATTAATTCTCGGTGAGCGCACTTTCATATGCCGAGCTCATAAGTGCGTCAAGGCGTTCCTTGTCGCCCGAAAGGTATATATAACCGATAAGAGCCTCAAACCCCGTTGCGTGGCGGTAATCAATAAGCGACGCATTCTTTGCCGTTGTCGGCGATTTTGCGTTTCTGCCGCGTTTAAAGACGGCTGTTTCCTCCTCGGTAAGCATATCAAGCATGGAGTGTATACTGTTTGCCTGCGCATGAGCCTTTACGTATCTGACCGTCTGCATATGCAGCTTGTGTGCGGGCATATCGGGGTGTTCGGAAAGTACGCGGCTGCGGACATACAGCTCGTATACGCCGTCGCCGATGTATGCCAGAGACAGCGGCGAATACTGTGACGGCGGTTTAAATTCGTTAATCATTCGGCAATACTCCATTGAACACCGTTTGGCGTATCCTTTAAAATGATGTTCATTTCTTTAAGCTTATCTCTTATTGCGTCTGCCTCTGCCCAGTTCTTTTCGATTCTTGCCTTGTTTCGCTTTTCGATAAGCTCCTCAACCTCCTCGTCAAGGGTCTTTTTCTCCGATTTGGTGAACAAACCCAAAACTGCGCCGAGTTCGTGAATAAGGTCGATAGCCTTTGTAATTACCTGCTTTGCGCAATCGGCGGTTATTTCGGTGTTTGCCAGGTATACTATGTCAAAGATTGCTGCGATTGCGTCTGCGGTGTTTAAGTCATCGTCCATTGCTGCGATGAATTTTTCACGGCATTCGTCAAGCTTTGCCGAAATTGCGCTGCATTTTTCGCATAAATCCTTTTCGGCACTGTTTTGCGCAAGAAAGGCGAGATTATCAAGACAGGTGTATACGCGCTCAACCGCTGATTTTGCCTGTTCCATGAGAGTGTCGGCAAAATTAATCGGATTTCTGTAATGAGCGCTCAGCATAAAGAAACGGATCACTTCACTGTCATATTTTTTTCTTATATCGCGTACGGTAAAGAAGTTACCGAGGGATTTGCTCATTTTCTGATTGTTTATGTTAATGTAGCCGTTGTGCATCCAGTAGTGAGCGAACGGCTTGCCGTTTGCACACTCGCTTTGAGCGATTTCGTTTTCATGGTGGGGGAAAATCAAGTCCTGACCGCCGGAATGAATGTCGATTGTTTCGCCCAGAAATTTGTTTACCATTGCCGAACATTCAATGTGTCAGCCGGGTCTGCCCATGCCCCAGGGGCTTTCCCAAGCGGGTTCGCCGGGTTTCTGCGCTTTCCAGAGCGCAAAATCCATGGGATCGTTTTTGTGTTCGTTTATGTCAATTCTTGCGCCTGCCTCAAGCTCATCGAGCGGCTGGTGCGAAAGCTTGCCGTATTCCTTGAATTTCTTTGTCGAGAAGTACACGTTTCCGTCAACCGCATAGGCGTAGCCTTTTTCAACAAGCGACTGAACCACTTTTATGATTGCGTCGATGTTTTCGGTAGCTTTGGGGTGAACGGTTGCCTCGTGAATACCGAGTGCGTGCGCATCCTCGAAATATTCCTTTATAAATCTTTCGCCAAGCTCCTTTACGGTTATGCCTTCTTCGTTGGCGCGGCGAATCATCTTGTCGTCAATGTCGGTAAAATTCTGCACAAATTTCACCTTATATCCCGAATATTCCAGATAGCGGCGCATTGTGTCAAACACAATAAACGGTCTTGCGTTTCCGATGTGGAAGTAGTCGTAAACCGTAGGACCGCAGGAATACATTTTAACCTCATTTTTGTCTATCGGTACAAATTCCTCTTTTTTTCTCGTAAGCGTGTTATATATCTTCATTTCCGCACATTCCTTTTTTAAGATTTTCGATTTCCTTTTCAAGCTTTGATACGTGAACCGACAGTGTGCAAAGCTGCTGAGTAACGGGATCGGGGATTTCGATTTGATCCATATCGCAAGGATCGGGTTTCTTGCCGTTTTGGCGCACAACTCTTGCCGGTATTCCGACAGCCGTTGAATTTGGAGGCACTTCGGAAAGAACAACCGCTCCGGCTGCGATTTTTGAATTATCCCCAACGGTAAACGGCCCCAATATTTTTGCGCCGCTGCCTACCATTACGTTGTTGCCGAGGGTGGGGTGGCGTTTACCGGTTTCCTTGCCGGTGCCGCCGAGGGTCACACATTGGTAAATAGTGCAGTTGTCGCCTATAACGGTTGTTTCGCCGATAACCACGCCCATACCGTGGTCAATCATAAGACCTCTGCCGATTTGCGCGCCGGGGTGAATTTCCACGCCGGTGAACCATCTGCCGAGCTGAGAAAGCAGTCTGCCTATAAATTTGAAGCCATGCTTATACATAAAGTGTGCCGCGCGGTACCATAAAAGCGCGTGAAAGCCCGAATAGAGCAAAAACACCTCAAAACCGTTTCTTGCGGCAGGGTCGCGTTCAAGAATAGATTTTATGTCATATCTTATATTTTTAAACACCGCACACACCTCCCCATAATATTACTCATATCATTATACCCTAAAATCCGTCAAATATCAACCCTAAATTTATATAATATATGTACAAAAAAAATGTTCGGGAAGAAAAGTCTCCTAAACATTTTTCCAAAATGGGGCAGAAAAGAGAGCGAAGGGGATAGGAAAAAATGTTTCAGAACGGACAAACTGAACCCGACGGCGTACGTGTGTACTCCGAGTGGTTCAGTTTGTTCGTAGCAAAAAGGATTCAAATTAAGAAAAATCGAATAAAATAAGATTTTTATCAAAAATATAAAGTTTTATTGTTTTTCGATTTGTTTTAGTTATAAAGAATTGCCTTTTTGTGGTCTGAACTTTTTTTACAGCCCCTTTTTTATCTGCACACAGGTATAAATAATTTCATTCCCTGTGTAAGTTCCTCGTCCTCAAGGTTGTTGAGTCTGATTATTTCCTGCTGCGGAACGGCGTACTTTTTTGCCGTATTCCAGAGATTGTCGCCGTTCTGAACAAAATAAACGATAATACCGCCGCGTTTGGGGCGTTCTTCGTCGCTGATTTCGTCAATCACGTCTATTCTGCGGCGTTTGATTATGTTTGCGTTGAGGGAGGTTATGCACCTTAATTCAAGCTCGCCGGCGGCGTTAAGGTTGTAGCTCACGTGCTTTACCTCCGCCTTAACCTCGCAGTCCGCGCCCTCGCAGTCTGCGCCGCAGTCCATAGAGTAGGAAAAGGGAAACTCTCTTTTTACGCTGCATACGGGATTTTCGCGGCTGTCCGACAGGTAGAGAATGTATGCCTCGATTTTGCCGGTGCATACAAGCTTGCCGTTGCCGAGGGTGGTTTGTTCAGCTGCGGCGCGCGCCACAACGTTGTAAACGCCTGTGATTTCCGCCGCTTCGGCGGAAAAATCCACCGTTTCGCGCATGGTGTTCTGCATGGACGGACGCTCCGTTATTTCCTCAACGGTCATTTCGCTTTTTTTAATATCGGTTTTCCTGTACGGCTCGTAGCAGTCGCACAGAACCTCAATTTCGCGGCTGCCGCAGGCTTTTATCGACGCCGAAATTTCCGACTCGATGTTAATTACCTTTCTGTCGCCGTCGCTGTCCTCCGAAACAGTACCCGAAACGTTCATAACGCTGTAATCAATGTCGCAGAAGCTGTCCTCGCTGACGTTTTCCATGTCCGCAACCTCGGTGAAAGGTATTTCCGCCTCAGTAAATTCGATGTTGCATTCGGTGTCGGTGTAAAGCACGCAGATGCAGGCGGAGCCTTTTATAACCACCTTGCCGTCAATTGCCTTGTATTCGGTGTCGGAGATTTTGACGTCCGTTTTAAGAATTTCGTTTATTGGTTTTTGACTTGACGGTATTTCGATGGTTTCCTTAACGATAAATCCGCTTTTACCCATTGCGGTTATGCCGGAAATGTTAAAGCTTTCGCATTTAACCTCGGCGCTTTCGCTTTCCGTGCCGGAGGCTATAGCGAGTTCGTGAATGTCTGCCGCCTCGTATTCAAGGCTGACGATAGCCTTGACGTGCAGCTTTCGGGAATTGAGTGCGGAAAATTCGAGCCTTTCGACATTGGCGAAGATTGCCGCATTCATTCCGGCTTTTATTTTTGAGTTTTCAACCCTCTGCGAAAACTCGAATACCGCATCGGCGCTTCTGACTTTTTCCTCGTCCCTGTCGGGAACGTAAAGCGCAGTCACGCATATGCGGCCGGAAATATTTATTCTGCCGTCGGTTACTTCGGTGTCGGTGACGCAGGCGGACGCGTCCACCTGTAAAATTTTAAGCATATCCGGCTTAATGTCGGGAATACAGATGTCGCCGTCCGTCATGACTTGTGTGCAACCTTTGAGGGCGGTTTCTCCTATATTTACCGTTTCTCTTATAAGTTCCATAATTAACCATTCCTTTCGTATCAGGGGCGCAATATCCCTCAGTATTAAAAAAAGATTTCATAGTACATACTATGAAATCTTTTTTAATATATTCTATATTATTTGGTTTTTTGAACAATACTCTTCCAAACCTCATAAGCGCGATCCCAGTCCTCGCTGTCCTGCGGAATGTACTCTGCAATGTCAAAGCTGCGGCTGATTATTTTTCTGCCCTCGTTCAAATCCTTTACCGCGCCCGACGCCATAGCCTGTACAATAACGTTTCCGATACTTGTTGCCTCGACGGGACCTGCGTGTACGGTGCGTTTTGTGGCGTTTGCGGAGAATTGGCAAATCATTTTGTCTTTTATGCCGCCACCTACGATGTTTATTGAATTATATTTTTTGCCCGTAACTTCTTCCATGCCCTCTATGGTGCTCCTGTATTTAAATGCAAGGCTCTGCGCAATGGTGCGGATAATTTCGCCTTTTGTTTCGGGTACGTGCTGATTTGTCATGCGGCAGTATTCGCGTATACGCCCGGGCATATTTCCGGGGGTCTGGAACTTTTCATAATCGGGGTCGATAAAGCTTTCAAACGGCTTTGCGGCTCTTGCCTGTTTTTCGAGGTCGTCAAAGCTGAGTTTTTCGCCCTCGCGCTCCCATTGACGTTTTGATTCCTGGATAAGCCACATTCCCATTATATTTTTAAGGAAACGAACCGTTTTGTTAACTCCGCCCTCGTTTGTGAAGTTGTATTTCAATGCGCCGTCGCTCACGTTCGGCTCTTTAAGCTCCACGCCCATAAGCGACCATGTGCCCGATGAAACATATATAAAATCGTCACCGTCCGTAACGGGTACGGACGCAACCGCCGATGCTGTGTCGTGAGATGCCGCCGCAATTACCGGAACCTGTTCGATACCCAGTTCCTCCGCAAGCTCTGCACGAACCTTGCCTACGGTTTCGCCGGGATAAATCATGTCGGCAAAAATATCTGTCGGCAAACCGAGCCTGTTTAATAAATCGTATGCCCAGTCGCCTTTGGCGCTGTCGTACATTTGCGAGGTTGACGCTATTGTGTATTCCGTGCGCTTTTCGCCCGTGAGGAAGAAGTTGAATAAATCGGGAATAAATAAGAGAGTTTTTGCGTTTTTTAAAGCCGTATCGCCGGAAAGCTTTGCCGAAAGCAGCTGATATAAGGTGTTGAACCAGTTAAACGCAATGCCGGTCTGTGTGAATATTTCCTCTTTCGGCACAAGCGCAAACGCTTTGCTATACATTCCCTCAGTGCGCACATCTCTGTAATGGTACGGGTTTTCCAAAAGCTTGTCGTTCTTGTCAAGAAGCGCATAATCCACGCCCCAAGTGTCTATGCCGATGCAGTCAATGTCACGGTCACCCGAATTGACGCACTTTAATATGCCCTGCTTTATTTCATGGAATAACCGCAGAACGTCCCAGTAAAGACTGCCGTTTATGTTGACGGGATCGTTGGAAAAACGGTGTTTTTCCTCCAATGTAATTTTTTCTCCGTCGAATTTTGCGAGTATTGCTCTGCCGGACGACGCGCCGAAATCAAAAGCTAAAAATTTATATGTTTTCATATTCTTCTCCTTAATATAGATTGGTAGGGGTAAGTAAGCCGTTATGAACGGACTGACGGGGTTTCGGTATAAGGTGCGGTGATGTTTCTGACAACATCTGTGCACACGTTGGGAAAATCTTCCGTAATATCCAAATAAGAATATCTGACAACCTTGGTTTTCAAATATCTGAAATAATCGTTTCTTTCCGACTCTCTTTTTATTTGCTCATCACCGTGATTCTGCGAGTCGTAAATCTCTATAACCATTTTAACCGACGGGATATAAAAATCAACAGTATATCTGCCTATTACCTTTCTTCTGTATACTGTCATGGGCAAACACTGCAAAAAATCATACCATAAATGCATTTCGGCTTTTGTCCTGAGTTTCTTTGGGTCGTAAGCCTTATCTGTTACTGTCTTGTTAATTTGCGTGTCCATAATTGAATTTCCAACCTCTTTTTCATTTGATTTTAATTTTGTGATACCCATTATATCACAAATGAATGAATTTGGCAAGATATTTCAAAAAAATTGTTTAAATAGTAAAATTGTTGTCGAAGAAAAAGCGAAAAATTATTATGACTGACAACTTGCACAATAAAAAAAAACATTTTGTTGCATTTTACTGATTGAAATTTACCCCTCTATGATTTATAATAAACGTAAGACAATTGAAAATGTGCGGTAGTATGTCTTTGCAGGACGGCATATTTCTAAGTCGAACATTTTTAAATTAAATAATAGTTTATTTAAGATGATCAAGAAACATGGGGCATATCCCGCCGAGAGAGATGTTCTGACGGGGAAAATACGGAATATGTTTTTTGCTCAGAATTTAAAGGAGGAAAAGAAAAAATGAAATTATCAAAATTATTGGTTTCATGTGTAGCAGCAGGCGCACTTGCAGCTGCTTGCACAACAGCGGCATTTGCAGCGGATGCGGTTACTGCTACATATGCGGACGGTAAGGTTACAATTTCTGGTTTCCAGACTTATGCCAGCGCAGTGTCCGGAGATCTTACATTGCTTATCCTGTCGGAGGATACAACGGTAACTTCCGAAAATGCTAACAATATTATTAAGCAGATAGATCAGTTCGGTAAAGATACAGTTACTGTAGCTGAGGACGGTACATATTCAAAGGAAGTCACAGTCGGTACGCTGGATACTGCAAATAAAACATATTATGTACGTCTCGGCGGCGCTGAAGTTAGCGATCTTTACGCAAACGGATTTGTTGCTACAACATTCTCAACATCAACCACCCCGCAGTATACTTTGGGTGACGTAAATAATGATGGTGATATAAACGTTAATGACTCTTTGCTAGTAAAGCAGTCAGAAGTTAAGCTTGTAACGCTGACAGATACACAGCAATTAGCAGCTGATGTTAATAAAGATGGCGAAGTAAACGTTAACGATTCTTTGAAAATAAAACAATATGAAGTAAAGATTATTACAAGCTTCGATTAATTTGAGAGGTAGAAAACTATGAAAGTAATAAAGAAAATGATGGCTGCTATGTGTGCATTAGTAGTAGCAGCATCAGCATTTGCAGCTGTTTCGGTTAGTGCTGCTAATAATGCTGATAATCCCTTGGATATTTATTTAACAGAAGTAACTCATACAGCTAAGGGTCTTTATACAATCAATGTTGATTATAAAGATTATGTAGTAAATACAGGAGTAGCATCATTGTCACTGACATTTGAAGTATCAGATGATGCTGCAATTTCAAAAGTATCTGGTTCACCAGTTAACTGCACGGCTGGTGCGTTAACTAATTATTGGACCGCAGATGGTAAGGGTTATATTGGTACAACTGTTGATAGTGTAACAGGTGATGTTGTTCCTGATTTTTCAAAGGCTGAGGGAACATATTACACATATAAAATTAAATTAAATGATGGTTATTATGATGCAACAACAGGTGATGTTACAAAGCCGATTACAATTAAATTAAGTAAGGTTGTAGGAAGTTTTGGTGATAAGGTTTATGATGAGGATTTTGATGAGTGGTCATTTGACAGTACAAAGGTAACTCCCGTTTCATTGAATAACGGAGTGAATTCATCAAAGGATTTGGCTCTGAAACCGGCAACACCGGAAGAACCTAAGCCGGACTACGTATATGATGAAAAGAATCCGTCAGCTACTAACTGGAAAGCAGCTGATACAGACGTTGCTCCGAGTGTATATGAAGGTACAGACGGCAGCAAGGCTGTAGGTGCAAAAGCAACAGTTAATCCGGGAAGCGACAAAAACACATATACAGGTCTTGTATGGAAAGTTAAGAGTGCAGACGGAGCAAAGACATACACTTATACACAGGGTGTTAACATTACGGGCGCAGCTGATTTCGTATACGGTATTGTAATCAATGGCGCAACAGAGAGTGATGTTGATTTGAATAGCTTCGGCGTTGCTGTTAAATAATTGAAGGAGGTATAATATAATGAAAAAATATGAGAATCCGGAAATTACAATAACAATGTTCGATAGCGAATCAGTATTATGCGATAGTGCAACAGCTTCACAGTTAGCAAAGAAAGCTCTTGGTGAGGCTACTACAATTGAAACATCCTTATCGGATTGGACAGTTACACTGTAATGGACATTATAGTTAGAGAGAGGTCAGCAAGAGGAGCGTGCATGGAGTGTTCGAAATATCCGATGTACATAAATGCTGATTATATGATGTCAATATAGACGACCGGCACACGTCAATCTAAAAGCGAGCCCCTGTTAAGACAGGGGCTTTTTTTAGCGGAGATGAATTTCACTTAGTGATTCATGTCCGCCGATTCTAATATTTGTTTTATGTTTTCTTTTAATTCGGAAAAATTCTCGCTGAGGGTATTATAAACGTCTCCCATTTTTTCAAAGAAGGCGCTGAAAAAAACACGTCCGTACGGACGCGTTTTTAGGTGGTGGAGATGAATTTTACTCAGTGATTTTCACGTCCGCCGTTTTTAATATTTGCTGTATGTTTTCTTTTAACATCGGAATATCTATCTTGACGGTATTATATACTATATTCATATCCAATGTTCCGTATTTATGTGCGGCTACATCACGAAATCCCGAAATAGCTTTCCATGGTACACTTTTGTATTCATTTCTAAACTCGAAAGTCAAGTTTTTAACCAATTCACCTATATTTATAACCGACATTGCCGCCGCACGTTTTAATATGTCATCGGATACAAAATCCTCTTGCTTTACATCAGACAGCATTTTTGTTGCAATATTTGCCTCATCAATAATTTTATCAAGTATTATTTTATCTCTATGCTGCATAAAGCGGTACCACCTTGTTTATTTCAAGTATTGAATCCTTGGGAATAGGAAGAGTGATTACATCCACAGGCGTATTAAGCAATTCTTCCATGCGGCATTTAACGGCACATATTGTCAAAAGAGTAACGCGTGACTGCGGTGAAAACTCGACAAGAATATCCACATCACTGTCCTTCGTATTCCGATTTTCGGCATATGAACCGAATAAATGTATTCCTATTATCGGAAATTCCTTTGCAACAGTTTTCGCAGCATCGGATATCTGTTTAATTGTCAGCATAGTATCAGCTCCCTTCATATTAATATTATACTACACATTTGTGATAAATACAATAGAAAATGAAAATTTCAATCAAAGTGGTATTTTAATTGTGCGTATTTGAGAAATAAATAATTTTCTTTATGGTGTTTTTGTTTTAAAAGTCATGACAATTTCCAAAATCAATTTTATACTTTTCAAACACACAAACTATTTCCTCTATCAGTTCAAAATCTGAATAGCTATCATTTTTTATTATTTCCTGAATCTCTGCCAATATTTTAATTGCAACAGTATTAGCAATATCATCAGCATCAATTTCAAAATCCTCAATCCGTGAATTTATAAAGTCGGATATATGAGTTTTTAACAATTCTACTTTTATTTTCATTTAAAATCCCTCTTTCGTGGTACCATATGGTATCCTATTGCCAATATTATATTACCATATGGTAACATTAAAATCAAGAGGTGATTTTGATGTTTTTTAAAAGATTGTACGATTTAAGAACAGATAACGATTTAACTCAACAGCAAATTGCAGATTATCTTACTTGTAACCGCCAAGTATATGCACGATATGAACGCGGTATTCGAGAAATTCCTGTTTCAATGCTGATTAAGCTTGCCGATTATTATAATACATCCGTTGATTACATTTTAGGCAGAACAAACAACAATGCACCAATAAAATAATACAAAAATCACGCACCTTTCGGTGCGTGAAAATCAATGGTGGAGATGACGAGAATCGAACTCGTGTCCGAAAATAATTCCGCCCGGGCTTCTCCGAGTGCAGGTTATGCTTCACATTCCCTTTGCCGCTGCTCCATAACCAAAGCTACGGCATCAGTAGTTTCTGATGCATGGCGGAAACCGAAACGCTTTTCCGCTCACGTTCACCGCTTAAATGATGCCTCAGTCCGAAATGCGGTAATTCCGGAGGAGACAACGCTGCAATTAGGCAGCGTAAGCTAATTCGTAATCGTTAGCGTTTATATTTAAAAGTTAAGCCGTTTTAAGTGGTACTCAACACTACTCGCTGCCCGAGGTTCACTATCTCCGTCGAAACCATGACATCCCCGTATGGCTTTATACTAAGTATACCATAAGTATTTGCAAAAATCAATATTTTTAATACCTGTTTTAACAAAATATTAAAGATATTCATTTTCTATCCCTGTAAAAGACAGCTGATTTCATGAGAGGTGAGATGACGCCACCTGCCTACGGGAAGATTTCCCAGCTCAAGCTCTCCGATTTTTATACGCTGAAGCGCTGATACTTTATAGCCGAGAGATTCAAACATTTTTCTTACTTGTCTGTTCTTACCCTCGTGTATGGTTATTTTAATTGCGGTTTTGCCCATTTCCGCGTCAAGAATTTCCACTTCGGCAGGGGAGGTTTTATAGTCCTCAATCCTTACTCCGCTGCGCAGCCTGTTTAGGTCGGGAATGGTAATGCCGCCGTTAATTACGGCAATATATGTCTTATTCACGTGAAATTTTGGGTGCGTAACCTTGTAGGTAAAGCTGCCGTCGTTTGTCATAAGCAGCATTCCCTCGGTTTCGTAATCCAGTCTGCCTACCGGAAAGATACGTGTGCTTATCTCTGGACGCACAAGGTCAACGACTGTGGGACGGTCAAACTGGTCGTTTACCGTGGAAACATATCCGACGGGTTTATTAAGCATTATATAGTATTTTTTGTCTTTTATTTCAAGCGTTTTTTTATCAAGAGTGACGCTGTCGCAGCCTATTTCGACTTTAACGCCCTGTTCCGTTACGGTTTTTCCGTTTACGGCAATACGCCCCTCGCTTATCATTGTTTCCGCAGCGCGCCTTGAAGCGGCGCCGCTCATTGCAATATATTTTTGCAATCTTACAATTTCTCCCATGTAAAGTAGCTCCTTCCAAATAGCTAAGACAGCTGCAGCAGCAGCTTTTTGCATTGATTTATAATGTGTGTTTTAAGACTTTTTGTAATCACAAGCTGTTCGTCTCCGCATATATCCTGTGCGGATATAATATCTGTTCTGCCGACTTCGTTTCCGCGACACATTATTTGAATATATCCGACCTTTTCATCTTTGTTTACCGGTGCGTCTATTACAGCAGGCATATTTATAACAGCCTCCGCATCGGTTTTTACGTTTTTCAGAGAGGGAATTATGAAATCCTCAGCGGCGATGAAATCATAATCACCGGCAGATTTTACAACATATCCCTTATGCACTGCATAGAAAGGCTCTGATTTATCGAATATATCGTTGTACATGGTCAAATGATTTTCCCAGTCGTTCGGATCGTTAAGGGTAACGGCGATATATTTCATACCGTTACGCTCGGCGGAACTGACCAGACATCTGCCCGCTTTTTTTGTATACCCTGTTTTTACACCGGTGCAATCGCCGAACATTGCAAGAAGCTTATTGTGATTACGAAAATACAAAACGGCATTGGGATTATTTACAAGCGTTACACGCCGCTGCTGAGTTGCGACTATTTCAGCAAACTTTTCGTTCTGCAAGGCGCATCGGGTGATTAAAGCCATATCGTATGCGGTTGTATAATGCCCGTCGCAGGGCAGGCCGCTCGGATTTAAAAAGCAGGTATCATTTGCACCGATTTCCTTCGCGCGTTTGTTCATCATTTCAGCAAATGCATCGCTGCTTCCGGCAACCTCCGCGGCAATTGCTTCGGCGGCATCGTTGCCGGAGTTTAACATCAGACCGTATAATGAGTCATTCATATAGAGCTTATCTCCGGCTTTGGCATAAGTGGAGGAACCTGCTGTGCGAACATCGCTGTCGCTCATTGTAACAATATCGCAGGGGTCGCTGTTTTCAAGTGCGACGAGCGCAGTCATAATCTTTGTTGTGCTTGCCATAGGACGTTTTGTGTAGGCGTCCTGCTCATACACAATTTCGCCTGTTACGGCATTCATAAGACAAGCACTTGTGTTTTCGGCTGCGGCAAGAGCCGAACCTGAAACGCATATAACGAAAATTACAGCATAAATAAATAGATACCTTATCATTCTATTCTCCTATTATACAACGGATTACCTTTGAATGCAAGATTAAATCCGAATTTAATGTATTTTTTTAGTACAATTTGCATTGTGGATACGTTATTTTCTGTATCCTTTTCGTATATTCATAATATATTAAATTTATTTTAAAAAAATTCTTGACAAATATAAAATAATGTGCTATAATTAATTCGTTGTTGAGCGTAATTTGAAAGGTTTAACACAGAATGCGATGGTGGCGGAATTGGCAGACGCGCACGTTTGAGGGGCGTGTGGTTTCACCGTACCGGTTCAAGTCCGGTCCTTCGCACCAAATAAGAACCTCAAGGTTGATAGAAACCTTGAGGTTCTTTTCTTTTATTTCAGTTTCAAATAAACCTTTCGCCTGTGCGGTTTTCGGAATACATCGTGTAAAAGTGCTGCTATGCGACAATGTTTTCTCATTGTCGGCAGCACATTTTTTATGCTGAAATTGGCTAAAATTATCCGTTTCAATCAAAAAATGAAACCGTAAAAATTTACCCCGACCTTTCGTGTCAATTGTTTACCCTTTCGTGTCAAGGGTTCGACATTTCGTGTCAAAGGTATGATTATACACATTAAACGAAAAAGACCTGCAAGGGAATAAATCCTCACAGGTCATAGATAAAATATTATTATTATTATTCACCGTAAACATGATTGCCTTTCTGACAAGTGCTTGTCAATATCACAATTAAACCTCTGTAAAAAGCGAAAATAACGGATAAATATTTTTACACAACGAATTTTTGTATTGTTTTTTTAATTCTATCGATTTCGGTTTTGTCGTCTGTCCCAATAACAAGCGTCAAGGCTTTGCTTAAATCCACGCTGAAAATTCCCATAATGGACTTTGCATCAACAACAAACCTGTCTGCAACTATCTCAAAATCACAGCCGAAGCCGGTAACATATTCTACGAATTCTTTCACATCATCAACAGTATTCAGTTTTATTTTAATTTCACTTATCTTCGTATCGCCGATAAGAGCTAAAATATCCTCTTTGCTCGGCATTACTTTAAGTGCACCTTTTTTTGTGGTAATAAGCGAAGCTCCCGCATTTGCAAAGTCCAGGATTTTTTTTAGCTTTCTGTTGTCAAACGCAGAAATATCATCGTCTGTCACAAAGCTTAATGCACAGCCGAAAAAAGTATCTCCGGCGCCTGTTTTTTCGATTGATGTAACATTATAAACAGGTGATTTTGCTTTTGCACTTCTTGTATATGCACAACTTCCGTCAGCCCCGAGAGTTATAAATACAAGCTGAATATTCGGATATTTTTCAAAAAGCTGCATTGAAGCTTTATCATAATCATTATGCCCGAACACAAATTCAATTTCATTATCTGATATTTTCAGTATATTGCATTTTGAAAATCCGTATTCTATTTCGGCTCGTGCGTCATCAAGGCTTTTCCACAGCGGTTCACGGAGATTTGGGTCAAAAGAAATTAAAGCTCCGTTTCTTATTGCCGTCTCAACAGCAAACCTTGTAGCCTTGCGAACACCGCTGTGAGTAGATGAAAGTGTTCCGAAATGGAATATTCTTGACTCTCTTATTAAATCCACATTAACCTCATCTTTCGTCAGCATCATGTCCGCTCCGGGGTTTCTTATAAAGCTGAATTCTCTTTCACCGTTTGCGCCGGTATGAACAAACGCAAGAGTTGTCGGCACTGATTGATCAAAAATAAGGCCATCCGTATTTATCCCCTCACTTTTCACCGCATCGGAAAGCTGCCTTCCAAACATATCATTACCCACCTTACCGATAAAGGCAGTTTTTTTGCCGAGCTTTGAAAGCATCGCAAGCACATTGCACGGTGCACCGCCGGGATTTGCCTCGAATAACGGATTTCCCTGTTGACTCGTTCCGTTTTCGGTAAAGTCTATAAGCAATTCTCCGAGAGCTGTCACATCATATTTTTTCATTTCATTTCACCTCACTACGCAGAATATAAGTCATAATTTTTACCTGTAATTTCTTCGGTAAGACCATATACAACATTGCTTATAACATATTCGCCGTTATTGATAAATACTTCAACGAGATGCTCATCAACGTAAATCTCAAGTTCATATCCATCGTTAATAACAGGGGTTTCGGCAATAAGTCTGTAGTTACCCTTTATGTTAAATACTTCTGAACGATCCGTCGTAATCTTATCGTTTTCACGCTTTATTACGTATCCGCCGACATTGATGCTTTCTCCGTTTTTTAGTGTTGTTTTCAGCATATACCCTGATTTTTTCGGAGCAGACAGCTTTGTTACAAACGAATTTTTAACATTCGTATGCGGTCTTATATATACATGATTATTCTTTACATCGACAATTCTCGGAATACACATCATCCCGCACCATTCGCCTTTTTCGGTGATAATCGTCTCAGGCATTCTCGCCCAGGCAATAACAACACGGTTTCCGTCCTTATCGGTCGTGCTTTGAGGTGCATATAGGTCAATTCCGTAATCAAAAAGCTGATAATTCTCGGAAAGCTCCATTTTGCCTGTATTTTCATCGAATGAAGAAAGCATGCAAACCGCAACGGAATCATATCCGTTTCCGTCATTGAAAAATCCCATCGGTGAGAAGATTGTCACTCCCTTTCCGTCAATCTCGAAGAAATCGGGACATTCCCACATCCAGCCGAAGCCGTCTTTTTCGCAATAGTTGAGATATTGCCATGTTTTCAAGTCCGAGCTCTTATAGAAAAGCAGTCTGCCGTTTTTATCGACGGTACTTCCGAGAACCATATACCATGCATCTTTGCCGCGCCACACCTTAGGGTCGCGAGTATGATTTTTGTCGCCTATTTTTTTATCTTCTATGGGTGGAATAACGGTTTTTTTGTCCGTTATATTGTCGAATTTCATACCATCTTCTGAAGTTATCATAAGCTGTGCCGCCGTGAATGTATCATTAATACAGCAGTTTATATTTTCGGGATCTTCTTCAGTATAATTCACTCCCGTATAGTAAATATACATTTTGTCTTTATATTCAATCGCACTGCCCGAAAAGCATCCGCTTCTGTCATCTGTCTTGGACGGAAAAAGAGCAATACCTTTTTCATCCCAGTTCACGAGGTCTGTGCTCACGGCGTGTCCCCAATGCATTCTTCCCCAATGCGCGGAATACGGAAAGCATTGATAAAACAAATGATATTGGCCTTTATACCATATAAACCCGTTGGGGTCATTTATCCAGCAGTTTGGAGCCTTAAAATGAATTTTTTGCATAATGTTCTCCTTTCAGAAAAGACTTTTCTCTGTCTGTTTATCAAAAAAATGTATTCTTGACGGAACAAACACAAACTCGATGGTATCGCCCGGCTTGCTTATTTCGTATTTTGAAACTCTTGCAATTGTTTGGGTGTTTGCAAAGTTGAAATAAAGGTTATTCTCATTTCCCATAATTTCGACATTTTCTACAGTTGCAAACATTTTATTCTCTTTGTAAAGATCCATATTTTGTGCATCAACCTTAATATCCTCGCCTCTGATTCCGATAATAAATTCGCCTTCTTTTCCGGCAAGATGCGACATAACGGAATCCGGAAGATCAATACTGCTTCCGTCAGAGAACACAACAGTGTTTCCCTTAACATTAACATCATAAAAATTCATTTGGGGCGAACCTATAAAGCCTGCCACAAATTTATTTGCCGGGTGTTCGTAAAGATCCATCGGTTTTCCGACTTGCTGAATAGTGCCGTCTTTCATAATTACAATTCGATCCGCCATCGTCATAGCCTCAACCTGGTCGTGCGTCACATAAATAGTAGTGCTTCCGAGTTCACGATGAAGCCTGCTTATTTCCGTTCTCATGCTGACTCTGAGCTTTGCATCAAGATTCGAAAGAGGTTCGTCCATAAGAAACAATTCTTGATTTTTCACAATCGCACGTCCGAGAGCAACTCTTTGGCGTTGTCCGCCCGAAAGATTTTTCGGCTTTCTGTACCTGTATTCCGAAAGACCCAAAACATCGATTGCCCAGTCCACTTTTCTGTTAATTTCATCCTTGGGAACCTTCATGTTTTTAAGACCGTATGAAATATTCTTCTCAACCGTCATATGCGGATAAAGAGCATAGTTTTGAAATACCATTGAAATGCCTCTATCACGCGGCAACACCGTGTTCATGCGATTCCCGTTAATATACAAATCGCCGCTTGTTATTTCTTCAAATCCGGCTATCATTCTGAGCGTCGTCGATTTTCCGCATCCCGAAGGTCCTACAAAGGCGATAAATTCGCCTTTTTCTATTGAAAGATTGAAATCGGTAACCGAATTCTTTTCTGCACCCGCATATCTTTTGCACACATTTTTCATTTCTATAAAACTCATAGTTTAACCCTCCTTAGAACCTGTTGAAATAACACCTTCCACAATTTGTTTTGAGAAAAGCGAATAGATTATTATAACCGGAATTGTAATAAGCGTGATAACCGCAAGTGTTTGCCCCATTGTCGTATTGTCATTGGATGTGATGGAATTAAGACCGATTTGTGCCGTTAAAAGATCGCTTGATGTAAAAACAAGCGACGGCCAAAGATAGTCATTCCATACATTAAGGAAAGTGAAAACACTTACTGTTGCCACAACAGTTTTGGACATAGGCAAAACCATTGTAAAAAAATACTTTACGGGATTACAATGATCCAGCTGTGCCGCTTCCCATACATCATCCGGCAAGGCTACGAAAACTTGTCGGAATAAGAAAATATTAAACGGATTTACAATCATCGGAAGAACATATCCGAAAACAGTATTAAGAAGACCCATTTTAGAAACAAACATAAAGTTTATTGTGATAATTGTTTCTGTCGGTATAACCATAAGCATCATGATTACCGCAAGCCATCTGTCACGGAAAGGAAACTTGATTTTTGCAAGCGCATACCCCGCAAGCCCGTTTACTATTATACCGGAGACAATCATTATTGCCGCATAGAATAATGTGTTTAGCATATAGCGTATAAAGCTTGTATCAAAAAGAATTGCTTTGTAGTTATCAAAAAAACCTTTTCCCGGTGCGGGTGGTACAAATGCCATTGCCGAATTCATATCCGCCGTGATTGCCGCGTCCGGCTTAAAAGAGTTTGCAAGCATCCAAATCACCGGAAACAGGAAAAACAGTGACATAATAAGCATGATTACCGCAAGAGCTATATTAAATATTTTTTGCTTTTTTCTTTTCATGTCTATCCTCCTTATCCTTGGTCAAAACTGTCTGAATAATTGTAAGTATTACAACGAATACGGTAAACACAATAGCCATAGCGGACGCAAGTCCTATTTCCCAGTTTACGGTGCCCGTTTCGTAAATGTCGTAAACGATTGTATATGTCGAATGTGAAGGGCCGCCGCCGGTCATTACCATAGGCTGAACTATCATTCTGAATGCGCCTATTGTAACGGTTATAAAAACAAATACGCAAAGAGGCTTAAGTTCGGGAAGTGTTATATCTTTAAATCTGCTCCATGAACTTGCATGATCCATTTCGGCAGCCTCATAAAGCGCAGGGTTGATAGCCTGCAATCCGCCAAGGAAAATAATCATTTGATAACCCACTCCCTGCCACACACTCATAAATGCAATAGATGGAAGTGCTTGACTTGCACCATATATGAACGGCTGCGGTTCGACTCCAAAATTTGAAAGCATTGTATTGAGTATTCCTTCGGGGCTGTAAATCTGCATCCAAAGATTCGAAACTACCGCAAGCGACATAACTACAGGGATAAAGAACGCCACCTTGAAATACCGCTTGCATACAGTTACTCTGTTGATAAGAAGTGCCAATCCCAATGCTCCCAGTGTTTGCAGCGGAACAATTATAAGCACAAATTTAACCGTATTGCCGAAAGCTGTTGTAAAAAGGTCATCTTTGAAAATGGCAGAAAAATTTTCAAGCCATACAAAGTGCGTAAGCTTAGGGTTTAACGCAAAATAATCCGTAAAGCTGTAGACAAGTGTTAATATCATCGGAATGAAGAGAAAAATCGTCATCAGAACAAGTGCAGGTCCGAAAAAAGCCATTCCGAGAATTGAATTTGATTTGTTTTTCATATCATCTTGTATAACGCTTAAGTTTAGCGTTTATCCTTTCAACAGATTTATCCATTTCATCTTTAACATCTCTGCCGCTTAGTCCAACATCCTCGAGAACCTGCTGGAAAGAGATGCTTACCTGCGGATAAACAGGTGTTTTCGGTCTTGGATGACCGTAATCTCTTAATTGTTCGTAAAGCGCTTTATAATTCGCATCTTCTTCAAAAATCGTTATGCTGTCATATGCGTCATATGTTGACGGCAAGCTCTTTGTGTTTTCATAAAGCAATATTCCGCTTTCTACGCCGCTCATCCATTTTACCAACTCGGTTGCCGCTTCAATATGCTCAGTTTTTGATGTTGCCGCATATGCCCATGAGCCTGTAGGAGTATATTTCCCTCCGTCCCACTTGTCACTGACTATATACGGTGCAACACCGAGATCAATGTCACCGTAACTCTGATAAATGGTATTAACCTCCCAAGCACCGTCAAATTTAAATGCCGCGCGTCCGCTCTCAAAAAGCTTTTCAACAGGTGTTGCCGACATATATTTGTTTTCCACAAGTTGTCTGAAATACTTAAACACCTCTGCATTTTCTTCGGAATTGAAATACCCATCCACCCGGAGACCGTCGCTGCTTATCAAATCGCCGCCGTTTGACCATATAAACGGTGCATAATAATAGATGCTTGACTCTCCGACCGGGAATGTCATATCGAGCGGATATCCGCTTTTGGCGTCCATTATCGGCTTAAGCTTTTTTAATATATCCGCAAATTCCGAAAATGTCCAAGGATGGTCTTTATCAGGTATATCAATTCCCGCCTCTTTAAGGATTGCCTTATTGTAATACAATCCGACACTTGATTCCATTGCGCCGAGCGCATAAAGCTTACCGTCAATAGTACCTTGTTCAATAATTGATTCCAAATAAGAGGATTTTTCCTCATCGGTCAGAGCGGCGAGTGGTTGGATTATTCCGTTTGCCGCATAAGCCGATACATTCGGCCCGTCCACCGTTATAACATCCGGCAAATCTCCCGACATAACAGATGCGTTAATTTTGTCAGAATATCCGCCGCCGCTGTCATTTCGCGGAATAAACTCAATATCGGCAAAATACTTTCCGTTGTATTTTTCATTGAAGCTTTCCACCGATTTTTTATATGCCGAGCCTTCAGGTGTGTCTTCGATTGTATGCACCCACATACTGATATACTGCTCTCCGTTGTCGTATCCACGCACATCCCCGGGTTTTACTGTTTTTGCACATCCCGTTAACATTAATGTGCCGGCAACCAGCGAAAGAGCTGCCATAAACAATGATAGCTTTTTCATAGTTATCCCTCCGACTTATTTAAGTAACCGGTTACTCTACTATCCGTATCGTATCACATAACAGGTTACTTGTCAAGTGTTCTTTTATTTTTTGTGATAAATCCCCAATAACAGCTTTCGTGTTTTGTGCGTTTTGACAGAACTGGTTACTTTACCGATTACTTTATTGATTTTATAACTGTTATATGCTATAATAAAACCGAAATGGAGGCAGAGAATATGTCAAAAAAAAATGTTACTTTTGCGGATATCGCCGAGTATACCGGATTTTCAAAAACAACCATATCAAGATATTTCAGTAATCCTGATTCGATTACACTTGAAAACCAGGATAAGATTGCGCATGCTCTTGAAACGCTTAATTATAAAGAAAACAAGCTTGCCAGGGTTATGGCGAACGGGAAAACGGAAATCATAGGCATTATCATACCTAACCTTTATATGCATTATTATTCGGATGTTCTTGACCATATCATTTCCACATATGAAAAATACGGTTATAAATTTATTGTATTTGCGGGAAAAGATGATGCCGATGTCGAAAGAAGGTATATCAGCGAGCTGCTTGCGTACAAAACAGAGGGATTGATAGTTTTAAGTCACACACTCCCTTCAAAGGAATTATCTGCATATAATATACCGCTTGTTACAATCGAACGCGAAGATAAATATGTATGCAGCGTAAATACAGATAATTATATGGGCGGAATTCAGGCTGCTACCATTCTTTCAAAAAGCGGCTGTGATATATTGATTCATGCAAATTCCGATGTCCCTGAGGATGTACCGGCATATGGGAGAATAAAAGGCTTTAAGAATTTTTGCGAAACGAACAAATGCGATTATAATATCTTGATAAGGGATTTCGGAAAAACATACGATGAAAACTATGCCGGAATTAAAAATATGTTTGAAGAAACAGAAGCTAAATATATCAATAAAACTGTTGGTATTTTCATGTCAAATGACACTCATGCAAATATTCTGTTGAATATTATTATAAAAAAATATGGCAAGCTTCCCGACAAATATAAAATAGTCGGATTTGATAATTCGCCGATTTCAAAAGAAGCAATAGTTCCGATAACAACCGTAGGACAGCAGGTCAATAAAATTGCGGATGAAGCAATGCAGATTCTTACTGTTCAGATAAATGCATTTAAGAAACGGAAACCCGAACTGCTTTCAAAACCGATTCATAAGGTTCTTACTCCGATTTTAATACGCAGAGAAACAACACGCTAAATCTTCACAGACCATTCTATTATTTCGGTTTCAAATAAACCTTTTGCCTGTGCGGTTTTCGGAATACATCGTGTAAAAGTGCTGCTGTGCGATAATGTTTTCTCCTTATCGGCAGCACATTTTTTGTGCCCAAATTGCCTAAAATTATCCGTTTCAATCAAAAAATGAAACCGTAAAATTTTACCCCGACCTTTCGTGTCAATTGTTTACCCTTTCGTGTCAAAGGTATGATTTTATTCTGCCTGTCAGCACCTATTTTTTCTGACCGATTTTATCCCTGATACCTTATTCTTTCTACCAGCGTTTCCTTTTTCAGATTACTGCTTAAAACGCAGGAAAGTACAATCTGCAACAGACCGAC
>JABLTK010018929.1_pt1 | contig 50729 bp, 86 predicted proteins | sample 7160131 | NCBI WGS metagenome assembly JABLTK01 (sample SAMN14651221, study PRJNA627086) | human gut metagenome | isolation source: feces | host: Homo sapiens | reverse complement strand
TCAGTTCCAAAATTTTCAGTATGTGAAATAACTACAATAGTTAAATCATCACGAAGAAGTTGACACTCTGCTAGCAAATCATAATAATTCTTTGCCATCAATGTAAACTTCTCATATCCCTTGGTAGTAGCATTCTCAAAGGTTTCATTAGATAACAGATAATTAATATCATCAAGAACTATTACCTTTATATCTGGGCGTGAATCAGAAATCATATGCAATACATTCCCAATTTTAGTATAATTATTCTGAATATACCAATTGCCAATGAGCTTTTTATCTCTAATGGCTACCTTAGGATACTTCTTACGAAATCCTGGAATTTGAAGCTGCTTATTAGTACAACTTATAATGAATGTAGACTCTGGGTCAAGAGTACGAAGACTAGTTGATTTTCCACTATTTGATAAACCTGCCAAGCAAATAAGATTACTCATAATATAAATGAATATTTAGAATTTTGATTATTGTCATCTATTTCTTCTTCATCTATATGATTAAGTTCAACATTTAATTGCTGAACACCATCTTCTAATAAATAATTAGGACTAGTATATTTCTCCCAGTCAAATATATTCTCAGGTTTAGGTAAATCTGCATAATGACTACAATCACCATAAAAACCAGTAGGAATCATTAAGTCAGAAGAACCAAATCTACTCTTTAAGATAAATACACCAATAAAACACTGCTCCAGTATCTTGATATTATATTTCTTATAAGTAGATAATTTATATTTATGTGGACTAAATAAACCTATAGCTACTTGTGAATCCTCAAGTAATGATCCACTGTCTTTATAGTCTTCCATAGATGGGTCTTGTAGACCTTGTTTCATTCTCTCTTGACCATTAGCATTTCTATTAAACTGAGAAATCATTATAGGAGATACAATTTTAGTATTATTTCTGATTTGAACAGAATCTCTAGAAATTGCATCAATTTCATCTTTCTTAGTTCGACCGCCACTTGCCTTTACCAAGGTCATATGGTCAATCATAATACCAAGGAACATGTTAGGATTATTTGGAATGTATTTGCCATTCTCAAATTTACCCCATTTCAATAATTCCTCATTTACTTCCTTTAAATAGACTGCCTCTGTAAGACTACCCTCATAAAAAGATAATCTTTCATCAAGAATTCTAATAAAGTCAGCACTCTTAGTTAGGAGTTCATATTCTTCATCAGATAATACACAGTCTTTCCCCCTAGAGAATATCTGCTTAAATCGCAGTTCAACTCCATAATTGTCAAATATGTACATACTAACTAATTTAGCATATACTTGACTACGAGTCATCTCTAGTGAGAATAATAACCATCTAGGGTCTCTTTCTGGACTATCCCCATTTAAATAATGCATTAATGGTTGATATACATAAGTCCAGAGCGCCCAGGTAGATTTACCACTGCCTGAAGCACCTCCTATTAAATAAGAGGTACCTGGAAGAACTCCATCAGTATATAAATCTAACTTAGGTGAACCTGTACTAAGTCCTATATTGTGTCCTTCTCTTCCTTCTTTAACTAATTGAAAGAACTCCTCTAAACCACTAATTTTCTCTGCCATAATATTTAATTACACAACCTTAATGGCATCAAAATTAGTATTAGCTAAATCTCCATTACGAAGAGCTTCTAATTCATCCCATCTATGATCTATTACAAAGTTACACAGACTTACACAGAGAATATTATTCTCTCGAGCCCATTTAACTAATTCAATAATATGGTCATGAGTTTCCTGTTTCCACCTAATAGTCTTTCCATAGAAGCGATAAAAGTCTTCTAGACTATCAAACTTCTTAGAAACACTACGTATACCAACTGGATTCCCATTGATAAAACCGAATTGAGGATATTCTTCAAATAATTCTTTACCTAATTCAAAAGAACACTTATAAAAGTCTTTTACAAGATTTCTATTAATAGGAATACTAAATAAATCTAATCGTTCACCTTTCTTAGGCAACTTATAAGACTTTAATATTACTCCTACTTCTTGTAATCTAATTAATTGTTCCAATAGGCTTCCCTTTGCCTCTGATTGAAAATAAAGCTGGACAAGTTCTGCATCGTCACCCTCTTGAGCGATGAGAATAATTTCTAGCAACAATAATTGATTTGCATCAATTTTATATTTTTCACAAAATACAAGTTGCTGTTTAAGTTCTAAATTCTTCACGTATAATTAACATATTTAGATAGTTAACACTAGACTTGTAATACTTGTTATAGCTTTAGAGTCTAGTTACGTGAATATTATAGACTTATCTATTCAGCGGTTTCTTCAGCCACTGGATTCATTTCGAAGTCAGGTTCAAAAACAACCTCATGTGCATATTCCAAATCCTCTATTTTCTTTTGCAATTTTGAAATTTGCTTCTTCAAGGACTTATTTTCACGTAAAAGAGCACTCTTCATTGAATTGTACTCTTTCTTTGTATAATACATTTCCATTTCTAATGTCTTAAAACCTAAATGTAAAATTCTTAATCTTTCTTTTATAAAGCTCGTATGGTTCGCCTTTAAGAACATGCATTAAATTTTCTACATCAATAATTTCAATCTGAGAATCCTTCTTGGCATTTTGCATCCATTTAGTTTCTACAGTATCATTAATTATTAATGTAAAAAATTCAGCACCTAGTTTACCCTTTGCTAATCGTACTACTCTTCCGAGAGACTGTACAGCTTTAGTTTTACTACTATCTATGCCAGTTTGTATACCTACTGATAAATCAGGTACATTTAAGCCTTCAATTGCCATCTTACAGCTGTTTAATACTCCGCTTGGCATTTTAGAAAACTCTTCTAGTGTTATTCTATTCTTCTTTTTACCTTCTTTACCAGTATAAACATATCCCTCTTTATAAGCTTCAGCCATAGCGGTATTAGCATTAAAAGTAACAATCTTCTTATCACTTCTATACTTAATTATCTCTTTAGCTATTCTTATTTTTTCAGGATGATTTTGTACAAACTTCTTTCTAGACTGCATAGTTTTCATAAAACCCATAGCATGAAATGTGACAGATTTTAAATAGTCCTTTTGCATAGCATAATCATCAGGATAGGTATCCTTACAATATTGCCATCTATTAGTAAAACCATTTTTACCTGTCATAGACATAACCTTGTTGAAGTCCCATTGAAAGAATTCAAAGTGTTCATTAAATTCTTTATTATATTTCTGATAAACATCAATATCAGGAACATCAATGACAACTACATAGTCTTTATATTTAGCTACCCACCCATTAAAGAGGGCATCTTCCATAGTTATAGTGTCTACAACTGGAGCATATTTAGCTAAAATTTCATGTCTTCCATCCAGTCTTTCAAAAGTAGCAGTTAAACCAAGTATCAATTTAAACTTAGTATTTGTAAGAACATTACTAAGAACTTCACTATTGATTTTATGGGCTTCATCAATAATTAGTAAATCACAAGACCATTCCTTTTTAGATGCTCCCATCATTACTCTTACATCAGTATTAAATCCTAAACCTCTCTCATCAAGTTCTTTAGACCATTGTTCTCTTAAATTATCAAAAGGTACTACTACTAGTACTGACATTGCAGGATATTTTGATCGTAATTTAGTTATTGCATTTAAAGCTACTCTAGTCTTACCAAATCCAGTGCATCCTACAATAGTCCCGTGTCCTTTAGCTTTAATCCAAGCTTTAAGTGCTTGAGCCTGCCTTTCATCCCGAGAAACAGGCTCAAATAAATCGTGCATTACTGGCACTTATGACAATATTTTCACTAGTATGCTAACTTATTACAAGTCAGCACGTGTTACATCCCAACCTTTATCTGCAGCAACTTTATTAATTTCATCAATCTTAGTAAACCATTGTTTAGCCTGCTCTTCACACTGAATCTGAAAACGATACAGAATTTTATTAGAAAGTAACTTAAGCTGCTCACTAGTTAAGTTAGAATATTTATCTCTCTGCAGCATATAGATTGCCTTAAACTCAGTATAAGACAAACCAGTGTCACAAATACGTAAATACTGATTAGGTCTCAAACTAATCCTAAGTTCTTCCTTAACTACATCAAGACGATTTCTAGCCTTACCAGTCTCAAGGTCTTTACGATACAAATCCTTTTGCATCTCACGTGGAGTAAACCACAGACCCATTTTAAGAATAAAGTTAAGTGTGATATGGCTATTATCAAAAATTCCCAAAAGGTCAAGACAAGCATCCATTACCAATTTAACAGGTACCTGCTGATAATCGATAGGAAGACCATCCATTACCTTACTAATAGGGAATGATTTAATAGCCTCTGGGGTTAGTGTATCTTTATTGTTACTAATTAACTTTCGTAAATCTTCTAAACATCTTGTGTTAGAATACTGCTTCTCAGACATGAGCCATCTTACAAGAAGTTCTGCTCTACAACGACTAATTTGATCCTGTACAATCTCAAGTAAGGTAACTCTTCCTGGATTTTTAGAATCCTCATTATAAAGCATTTGCTGACAATGACGATACCACTGCTTAAGCTGATCAAAGGAAGCATCAATCATTAAGATTTCTTGCTGCTCTCCATTAACCTTTGGACCTTTCCATACATAAGTAGTAATATCACTTGCCTTTTTACTCATAGCTGCCTGAAGCTTATCTCCTAATACTGTCATATAATTAAATTCAAATAATGTTTCATAGTAATCTAATAATTAATAATCTACAATATAAATTTAATCTAAAATAATTTCACTTATATCAACTTTAGGTTTATCCTCAATAAACTTGAGGAATATGACATTAGTATATTTATAAGGTATTAGGTTCTGACCATCAAACCATGTATCTTTTCCTCCTTCTACATATCTTATATTTAAATATCCAATTTCATCAATTTCGATACTTTTCTGCTCCCAATTAGGAAATCGGACACACATTATATATCTAAAGTCCTCATCCTTAGGATTCAAATCTTCAAATACATAATTAGTATATCCCATTCCATCTATTTGTTCCGCAACTAGCTTAGCATGAATTGTTATTTGCTCCATTAATGAAACACATTCATATCATCAAAGTGCTTACATCCATATTTAGCAAAATCACTATATAACTTATCCATATTAGCTATACATGGATATTTTAAACATCTTTTACAACTTCTTTCTGGATGTTTATAAGTTAATCCATTTGGATCTTTATAGTTTACTTTACCAATAGGCATGCAAGAACGATATTTAATATTATACTAATCTTAGTTACAACTTTATATTTTTTGCGTGAACTTTGTAATTGTGTTATTTTAATACTATCCTTTTTAATAATAGTATTATATTGCTTTTCATTAATTCTTCTTATAGAATCAGTATGTAACCAAGATTTATTTATCTTTTCTAGTGTTTCAATCTTCTTATTTAATAATGGAACTTCTTTTGTATATTTCTCATGCTCTAGAAATATAAGATTAGTTGTTTTCAGTTGTTCCGGAGTTATTGTAATGGTTGATGTAGTTTGTGAAAAACTGTATGTCGGCAGAAGTATCATTAGACATAATAATAGCTTTCTTATCTTCATACGTCTCTCTTATTTTTACTATTTTAATTGTTAAGGAATCCTTAGTGTGATTTAGAGTATCCCTAACTAAAGAATCTCTAATTATTTCTTTATTAGAAGGGATACTCTGTATATTATTATTTAATTGTTCTATACGTGCAATTATAAATATGATTCCTACAATTATAAATAGTTTAATCAACCAGGCTAGAACCGTTCTCAACTGCATCTACTAGGGTCTTTGTTTTATCAATAACTCCCTGCACATCTACCCCTCTAGACATTAAAGTTAATACTGTTTGTTCTGCAGGAGAGGCACTCCGAATGTACTCTTTCTCTTTCTGAATCTGCTCATATTTAGCCTTGTTAGCATTATAATCCTTAATGACTATCTCAGGATTCTTAATAAAGTGATTAATTTTCTCTGTCAGGAGTGCATCAATACACTCTTTAGTAATTACACCGCCTTTACCAATAAACCAACAAGGATCTCCTGCAAGAGCCTTCTTATAAGCTTGTTCTTTACCAAAAGTGAGATTAAACTCATCTTCCGGATTATATACTGCAATGCCGATAGATATGGCTCGTACAATCTCGAAAGAATCCTCAACACCTGGAATATTCCAAGTTGCAGTAAGACCCTCCTTTACTGGCATACTTACAGCACAAGCAACTATCAATCTTTCAACACCCTTAAAATCAACAAACTGACCAAGCTTATAACTAGCAATTTCCTTCTTCATTTTCATTTACTATTAATTAGTGTATAACCCTCTTTAATTAAGTAAGATTCTGGAGCAAATTCCAGAGTTAAAAATCTAATAAAATACTCATCTGCTTTTTTCTTTCTATTTATAAAGTCTTTCTTTTTAAGTTTCAAAGGTTTATTGGTGCTATATTGCTTTTCTTCAAATAAAGAAATCCCACCTTTAAATACCTTATAGATAGAATCTTCATAAATAAAAGAACTATGTGTTTGAACTATTTGACCGTCCTTCTCGTAAATCGCTACTAAAGTTGTCATATATTAAATTAATTATATACTTAATAAACTTATTTTTAGCAATTTCGTAAAAAGAGTTCCAAACATTATTGGTATAGAAGTTGTATATATCTTGTGAAGTAATATTATTATAATGAAAATATTCTTCCTCACTATATGTGCCTACATTTATCCTATATGTATCTTTAATAGGTTTAGCCTCCAGACATATATGATATACTGAATCATCTAAATCTTCAAAATCATCAGGATAACCATCATCTTCATAACGAGGTTCTGAAACTAATACTTCAAATGGAATATCTTCTCTTTCAAGTATTTCTGCTATTACATAGGCTACATAACAACAACCACCATAGTTTGTATGATATATTGTATTTAAACAATCACACAAACTATTTATTTTATTAAATAGGTCCGAATAATTATCTTCCGACTTCTTTATAGATCTCCTCTTGAATTTGCTTGAAAACATTTAAATATTCTTTCAAGGTCGTAATCTCATCTTTTCCATATTTGCTATTAATAGCATATCTAATTATTCTACCAATAGCAGAATCTAAAGGCATACCATAGCCCTCTAATTGAAATTCTTCTCTAGGATTAGTTTTACTATTCACTTTTCTAAGCAAATATAAATCCCATAGTGGAGAAGTATCATTTATTGGTTCAATTCGATAAAAATTACCTTGAATTATCATTTAAATATCGCGATTAAGCATTTTAAAGAATTTAGAAACTGAATTAGAACCTGCAAGGCTCCGCCCATCATGACACCAAATAGTTAATAATACGCCAAATACTATTACTTCTATGATGTTAAGTACAGGAACAAATAACAGTAATAATGCTATTATAAATGCATAAAGAGGTATGCCTATCTTAGGCTTTAAATCTATGACAAGCATAAATTCAATAACTGCCACAACTAAACAGAATATAAATAAACCAAACATAACAAATTATTTATCAAGTCCTACTAATGTTGATGAGTTACCTGTAACCTTAGGAAGATGTCCAGACCATTTTTCAATCCACTGCTTCTTAAGAAGTAATGGTGTAAGAGAAGCATTTACAATGGCATTAGCTTTGGCTTCTGCCTCAGCTACTACAATCTTCTTTTTTGCTTCTGCTTCAGCTACCTGTACTTCATTAGCTGCTTTCTGTGCTAACTGAATAGCTCTGTTCTTAGCATCTACAGCTTCTACAATAGTCTTAGGATACTGCAAACCACTAGTAAACTGGTCCAGTACAAATCCCTCCTTGTCAAGAAGTTTAGAAAGACGCTTCTCAATTGCTTGTTCTACAGCTTCACGATTTGATACAATCTGGTCTGTAGTAAATTTATTAATCTCAATACGACAGGCATCCTTTACATACTTAAATACAGGACCATTAATCACATCAGTTAATTCTTTTCGATACTTACGAAATACCTTTGGAGCAGCACCATCCTTAACTTTAAGATTGACATTTGGATCAACTTTAAATTCAGAACCATCCTTAGCATTAATTGTAAATGGCTCATAGTCAATAGTCTGTACATAGGTAGGATACTCATATACTTCCTGAGTAGCCGGATTATAGAATACTCGTCCAGTCACCATAGATACGTCATCTACACCTCTTTCAGAGCCATAGAGATTAACTAAGATACCTTCACAACCAGCATCGATACGTTCACAACTAGTAAAGCTTAATGATAACATTAAAGCACTCGCAAATAAAAAGACTTTTCTCATTTAAATAAACTTTTTAATTTATCAACACTTTCAACAACTAAGGTAACTACTAACACCGCCATAGTTGCTAATATTAACATACCCATAATGCAACAAAATGTACTCTCACTGCTAATTAAGTAAGTACACATACTTATTAAATACATCATAGCTATAAAACCAATGACATATTTAATAACTTTAAAAACCAATTTATACTTTCTCAAGAATTTTGGGGTTTCCATAAAATATAATGTTTTCTTTCGGTAAACCAATTATACCAAATAATTATCTTATCTTGTTGTATGTCTATATAAGGATTTAATAATATAAGACATACTAAAACAATAATTAAGATAATCATCGTGTTTTTACTGAACCTGGTTTAGTTGTTGCCTTCTGTACTGAAGCTGGTAATTTTGACCACCAATTCTGCTTCATCTGTAACCACTCACGCTTATGCTTTGCTTTCATTTTCAAATTAATTAGAATATTTAATTGTAATCTAACTAATCTGCAAAATGACTAGCTTCCACAGCCAATCTATCTGCTAGATTATTATATTCATCTATGTTATGTCCCTTTGTCCATTCAAATTTTATATCTGAACAAAACTCTTTAGCTATATTATATACTTTATCAAATAGCTGCCAATAATTCTGGTTCTTCTTGCGTTTCCATCCCTTATTTATACATCCTAAAACGTATTGTGAATCAGATACTACAGTAATGGAATCAAAGTTTGTACTAATGGCATGCAGAGCATAAATAACAGCCATTATCTCCATTTTATTATTAGTTACATTTTTGAAGTGTTTATTAAATTGATAAATTACTTCATTATCTTTAATAAATACAACTCCAACACCTCCATTACCTGTAGACACTTGACAAGCTCCATCTGTATATATGGTTAATAATTTCCCCATGATTCTACTACGAAGTCAAGAGTTAAATTACCATATAAATAAGTTACTTTAAATGGACCTGAGGCTATACCCTGATAATTACTTTTAGGGTTTTTATGTACTTCTTTAATTATATCATTAAGTAATCTTTCTGCACAGCAATATAAATCGTAAACACTGGGTACTCTGAGTTCATACTCTGTAAGTATTTTCCAAGGTTCATATCCAATAATTTCTGGTTTGTCCTTTTCTTCATTCTTATAGATAGGCAAACATGGAGAAGCCATAATCATAGCTACTTGCTCAAAACGAAAATTACTCAGAATATCCATTTTTTGATCCTCTAAGCTACCTCTGTAGGCATCTTCCGAATTAATTACTTTTGGTTTTAACATAAATAAATAAAAAGAGCTACCCCTTTCAGAGTAGCTTAATCAGGACACACCATAGAAAACGATGTGCTATCTACAGAATTTACAGTATCAACTTTAGCAGAATCTACTGTATCACAAGTATCGACAGATGTAGAATCTACACTGTCTGTTGTCCTAGAACAACCATTACCACAACTTGAACAGAGGGCAATGATTGCGAAAGCAAAAATAAATAATTTCTTCATAATTAAATAAATTAAATAAATAATAAAGGGTGAAGAGTTTCTCCACCCCTCGATTGTAGGAAATCAACCTCCCGATTTCTCATCTTGAAAAGTATAGGAATTAAAAGTCACTATAATCTTAATTATAGAAGCACCTACAGTTTAAAGAAACATAGGACAAACTAAAGAATATCATAAGGATTAGCAGCACAGACTTAGAATGTGTCTTAGCTTTAGACTCGTTCCCACGACTTAGACTTAGACCAAGTAACACCACATAATGCTTTTAACCCGATTATGTTTTAGGTGATACTTAAAAATAAAAATATGTGTGGAAACGACCATTAAATATACCTAATATGTGGTATTGCGACAATCCCGCAATAAATTATATTATTTTCCTGTAATATGTTTAATGCTAATCCTTAATCTATTCTTATTAATTACTCAGCGAGTAAAGCCTTAATAGACTTATATGTTTCCATCAAAGAATCCGGAACATTAATTTTAAGTTTACTAATCTTTTCTTTCTCAGTAATTATATATTGATTGAATCTTGACTGCAAATCTTCAATTTTGTCAAGCCAATCATTATATTCTTTAGAATAAGCAGTTCTAGCCTTCTGATACTCTTGCTCATTAGCTATATTCTGTTTATTTGCTTCTTCAATAGCATCAGCTTTAATATTATTAAGTTGAGCATTTAAATTTCTATGTTCAGACATTAAAGACAAGAACATACCATTAACTTCAGCGACTTCAACAGAAGGTGTATATCTATATACTACAGTATCTCTACCGGCTCCACTAATCTTATTTGGTTCAGCAATTACTTTATTTAACATTACCTTAGCTCTAGATACAGAGCCTGTTTCATGTATAAATTTACCAATAGCGGCAGCTCTAGATTGCAAAGTAAAATACTTATTTAATTTAATTGCATCTAAATTTTTAATTACATCATCTTTAGTTACCGTAGCTTTTTTACTTGGTGATTTAGGAGTAGGATAATCTTTATATTCTGACCAATCTTGAATACGTGTACTTGATAATTCTCCAAGAGCTTCCTCCTTATTCTTAATAGCTTCTTTAAGCCAAGCAATTAATGAATTATATTGTCCTATCTTAATTATAGCATCTTGAATCCATGAAGTATCTGTAGTACCTTTTCCAGCATTTACTGCATTATCAGAAGATACAATACTAGTTATTGTAGTATTATAAAATTGAACAGTATTTAGTGAATCTGTCAATCCTGCAATAACTTCGTTAGCTACATTACAAATATTTTGGGCTTCTGTTGATGTAAGAAACCCATTCTTAAAAAATACATTATTCATGTTCCTATGATATATAATATTTAATTACTTATTAGTTAATAATTGTTAATCAATAAATTCAATGGTATCTACCATTGTATGACATCTTAATCTACCATCTTCTAATTCTATAATATAATAATATTTCTTCCAAAGTTCTTCTATACCTTTAAACACGCCTATTATATCATGTGATTTACATTTGTGTCCTATAAAAGGCATTAATTCTTGTACTTGAGAATTACAATCTTTAGCATCCTCTGAACTCTTTATTATTCTTCGCATTACTCCAGTTGAGTTTAACTTAAATATCATCCGAAATTACCTCCTAATGGTTTTTGTGGCGCATCTAAATTATCTATAAGAACTTCTTGTAGTTTAAAAGATTTTCCCTTAACTTCTACATTATTAAATACAAAGTTATATAAATAATCAATAGACATAAATCTAGTTGGAGTAGTAACACAATGATCATGTTGAGTATCTTTTTTATACTTTTCAACATGTTTAGTTATATCACCACCTTTATATAATCTATAAACTATAGTTCCTTCCCATTCATTTATAGGAGAGATACCTGTGATGTATAAATCACTATTATTTAAATGTACCTGTTGTATTATCACTATAATTGTATTTTTTGAATTTCATTGGATTCCAAACTTTTTATATAATTATATACTTTACTAAGATTTCCTCCACTAAATGGAGTTTTATTACTGAAGATTAATATCTTATATAAATTTATAGCCTGTATAAAACTTACCTTATTCTCTTTTAAATATTTAGTAAATATAGTGCTAAATCCACAAGATTGCTTAAAATATTGCATGATTGCTTGTTTAAGACACTTTATTTCTGAATTTGACCAGTACTCTTCTTTCTTTTTAAATATCTTATTTGTTGCAGAATCCCTTATAGGTCTTGGTATATATAAAGTTTCTGGTAAAATTAATTCATCCTTCTTGACAGAATCAGTAAATTTTATAGCCGAAGTATTTAACAATTCGTTAACTTGTGCATAGTGTATTATAAAGTCTATAGTATTAGAAGCATTAATTATCATAATCTTAGCACTTCCTTTTATAAATACAGCATAGTTAATAGAATCAAATACAGAAGACTTAATTATTTGTAAATCCCCAGTACTCTGCTTTGCCATATGGTCTGAATATCTAATCTCTAAGTTTTTATAATAGAAATATAAAGAATTACTATTCTGCCCATTGTCTTTTAATATACAATTAACCCATAGCCATTTTTCAAGTTTATTCATTTCCTTTAATCTGTTAAGTATTAATCTATACAAAAATAGCTCACCTAAATTAATAGATGAGCTATATACTATAAGTAGGTTGACTTTGTAATAGGATCTTATTCTCTACCATTACTAGTTCTCTACTTTATTATTAGTTGTTTAGGAGAGATTCGAACTCCCGAAGCTAAATAGCAGCTGATTTACAGTCAGCCGTGTTTGACCACTTCACATACTAGACAATAAATTCTTTTTATGAGTTGCAGAGGCGGGATTCAAACCACTTTGTGCGACCTCTTGGTTATGAGCCAAGCGAGATGACCAACTTCTCCACTCTGCGATATTAAAAAGAGCTTCAAGTAGGATTCGAACCTACGACCTGCTCATTACAAGTGAGCTGCACTACCACTGTGCTATTGAAGCTTAAACAAAAAGCGAATATGGCATTAGACGGGCAAACTATCATGACCATATTCTAATAATACATTGAGCTATCAGGCATACTCGTGGATTGCCACCGCTACCTCTAACAACCACCCAGTTAAACGCTAGGTGCTCTCCATTATTTGTAGGTGATATAAGACTTGAACCTATGACCTCTTGCTTATCAGGCAAGCTATCTAACCAACTGATATAATCACCTAAATTGTTGGACCACTAAGGTTAGAATTCTGTAGTGTTTCCGGTTACACCATAGTACAATTTGTTTGCGAAATATAAGGGATTCGAACCCTTAGTTTTACTAGAGTGACAGTCTAGTTCCCTTACCAACAGGGCTTAATACTCCGGGCGCCTCTTGTGTACACATTTCTTTTCGAGAAGGTGATGAACCTTAGAAATAAGAGGCATATATTTAAATTTACTCTCCCAACATCAGTAAGTACCCCTTTGGCACTTACTAGTAGAAATCTAATTAAATAACTGTAAATGGTAATACTCGATAGTCTTTAACATCGTACCAAGCTGCTACAGTTTTCATTCCTTTCCACCATGATTTGATAATTCTTTTCATACAGTTTAAAATTTAATTGTTAATTAAATAATCTAATTGTATAGAAGGAAGAAGAAGTAAACATCGTGCGAGATGTGGGAATCAAACCCACGCAAGCCTTCTGGTTGGAAGCCAGATATGCGCCTTCAGCTACACTAATCTCGCATTATTTATAAGATATTTTTCCAACGCATGAAGAATAAGAAATTTGTTTACTATTATTTTCTAATATGTAATAATAATCCTCGAATGTTTCTTGAATACCTTTAAAGACATATTCTTTATTCATATGCCCATCCACATAACAGGTTTTTCCCACATTAAGTAGTTCTTCTTTTACCCATTTTGGAGCATCTTCAGGAACATCATCTACAGAATAATAGTTTCCTATTACTTCATACATTAATTTATTTATTAATTGTTGGAAAATCTTCATTAAAATAGGAACATCTTCAGTTTTATACTTTAATGTTTCTAAATTGTCTGTATCAATAATTATTTTCATAAATATTTAATTTAATAGTGGACCACGGTGGGACTCGAACCCACGACATCTACCTTGCAAAAGTAGCGTTCTAGCCAGCTGAACTACGAGCCCAAATTGAATATAATTCTTTAATTAATTATTTATTAACTTAACACATCAACAGTATATTAAATTACTGAATTTAAATAGTTAATAAATATTAAATATATTTATAGTACTATTCATATAGGTAGTCTTTGCCTTAAACGGCAAGTTCTCTACGAGAACAATATAAGAGCATTTCCTTCTCTCCAAGTTAAGAAATGTTAAAAATTCTAAACAGAGATTAAGAAATGCTCTCCACCTAAATAATCACACTACTTTGCAGATGGATGACTATTTGTAGGTGTTGTCTCACTAAAATAATTATCTTGGTTCATAATTTAATCTTGTTAATAAATTCATTATATTTATCAATAAATTCTTGCTCTGTAATTATATCACCCCTATTAGCCAAAGTTAAAGATTCTTCGCAATATGAAATAGAACCAAATTTGTTAGATTCTCTTAAGTGCAATTCTAGAACAGTACAGTTACATTCATTAACTGAAATGATTTTATACCAATACATGTCTTCACCATAATCGCAATATCTATATCTATTTTTGGATAATTCAGCTTTCAATATTGTATCTTGTATCTCACTTTGTTTAACTAATAGGTCAGCTATCTGTTTACTTATGTCTTTTAAAGTTTCAGAATCAGTCATTAAATAATTTTTCAATAGATTTCTTATAATCTGCATTCTTATTCATAAAATATATCATAAGAACAGTATTAATTATAGGACAGTATATAATTACTAGAATTAATAAATTTGCTTTAACACGTTTTTCTACCCTACGATCTTCCATATAGAATATACTAAAGAGATAAAAAACAAGTAAAACAAATGCTCCCATAGCTATTACAGGCATATTACAATTCCTTAATATTGGAATCTTCAGACTTTCCTAGATATATCTCATTTATAGTACAATTACTTGTGCGAAATTGTTCTATAAAACGTATTTTACCAATAATCCTTGGAGACTTATCTTGATAATCACATATAGTAGGAATATATGCAGTCTTTAAACAATCCCAATGAGTTATGACAATGTTAAATTTACAATGATAAGTTTCACGGTAATTATCTAAACAATGTCTTTCAATAGCTCTTTCGAATAAAGTATAGTCAAAAGGACCTGTCTTAAACTCTCCTTGTGGTCCATCATTAGTATTTGATGGTTCTTCTAGAGTAAAATATGTATCCAAGTCCATAGAATAAGGATTGTACCCATTTCCATGTCTAGTTAAATATGGACGCATAACTAAGTATACCTCTGCATTTTCTAGACACTTTTCTTGGATTCCATTTAATCCTACTTTGCTAGGAGTACAATGAGGCATAAATCCTCTTTCCATATCTAGAAGGAGACCTTGAGAACCCTCCCAAATAGCAGTATCAACCTCATCAGGATAATAAGTTCCAATTATAAAGGTCTCTGGGTGTTCTTTAATAAAGGTACAAGCCTCTTTAAAAAGATCATCTAATTCAGTGTCTCGTTCTAGATTGTGATAATCCCTTATAGTTTGTAGAATTACATCTGTATATTCATTTATATAAGGGCACATATGAGCACTATAAGTTACATTATCTTTGTTTCTTTTAAAACAAGCATGTATTCCTTTACCACAAGTTCCATTATACTTTACTCGTCCATCCATAGAATCAGCTAATACATCATAAGGTGTAATAACTCTACAGTTAGGATTTATATATAACTTAGGAACTTCAATACCTTCATTAACTAAGACCTTATACTCATTATAGATACATATCGGGTCAATGAATACTTCTTTATATAGACAAGTTGGTACTCCTAGTAAAACACCACTTCCCCAAGAAGAACATACGTGTGATTTACCTTTATAAACCACACGATGCCCAGCTTGTGGACCTCCACTAAATCTAATGACAACAGGTTTATGGCTATTCATACATAACCATTGTACTACATTACCTTTACCCTCCCAATTGTTAGCTTATAGGCTTTTTATCCTATAATTCTGGAGATTACTCTCATACTCTTTCGAGATACGTCTGTCAATTCAGACCAGTGCGGCGTACATTTTCACCATATTACTAAAAGTAACTTAGGGCAGGACACTCTTGGGTCTATTATATTTATTCAAGACCTACGCTCTACAATACCAATTAGCCTTACGCAATCTAATTAGTTATCACGGTATTATCTAGGAATTATAGACTTCACCGTTTTTGCCCTGTAATAATAGTTACAGTTTCCCATAACTACGACGAAATTCTAAATATCTATTATATTTTCTATCTAAGTACATTGTTGAATTTTTATATAAATAATCTATGCATTGATATGCTACATTGTTAGTTAAAAGAATCTAATAAGTTTTACCATTATTATGTTTAGCATATAAAGTTTTTTCACCACAAGGTAGATATCTCATCATCCCTTGCAAGAAATCTTTAGTTCCAATTACATTAAACTCAGCATATTTATGTTCTTTATCTGAATAAGTGACACATCCATCACCATCAAAGTATCCTCTAAGAAAATGACGAATTAATTCTTCTTTACTATATCGATCAGAACTTATAAATATGTCTTCGTTAGGAAATTGTAGTATTAAAGACTTTTGAGGAACACATCCCTTTGAAATTAGATTTTGATAAATATTTCTATTATCAAACTTCATTCTACAAGTTATATAATTATCTTTTTCTTGAGTTCTAATTTCACTAGAATAATGTAATAAATCACAGAATTTTTGCATATGGCTAATATCTGCATATTGCAAATTCATTGCAAATGTTGGTCTATCTTTAGCTACATACCCATCAGCAAATATGAAACCTAACCAATAAGCCTTTTCTTCAGTATCTATTACATCAAAGAAATGTTCATTAAGATCCCACATTCCTCTTTTATCTACTACAGATGCACCCATTAATGATAAATTCTTTTTAATGGTTTTTTCTGTAACATTATATTTAATTGCTAACTCTTCTATGGTTTTACCAGAATTATATAAGGATAAAGCTTCATCTTTATTATAAGTCTATCTAATTTCTTTAAGAGTTACTCCTTTATATACTAAATATTTTTTTACACTATCTTTACTAACTTTATTATCTTTACATATCTGGGAAATTGATAATCCCTAATCTACATACATAGACACTATATTTAAAGTGTCAAACTTTTCAATAGTACTTTTTCTTATCATATAATATTATTTAAAAATTAATTCATCACCAAATAGAGATCCAAGTACTATCTGATTACGAATTTGTTTGCTGTCCATAGCTGTTAGAAACAATACGAGCAATAGATTCACCTACGTGCTCTTTATCTGAAATAATAAGATTATCCCCTACATAAGGCTTCCAACTGTTAGAAACCCTCTCTACACCATAGTAACCACCATGCTCAACATGAATATGATAAATATCCCACTTCTCAGCACATTCTCTATATATGAAGGAAGTGGCTAAATCTTCACCACACTCATCACCTATATAATGAGTTACTGCTTCTTTAGGAAGAGTTTTATGAATTGGCTCATCACTAATTGTAATTAAACAGCCTTTAATACCTCTTTTCTCTAGGGCGTCGGTCTTAATGTGATTAGTAGCAAAATACCAACACATATGAGGATCCTCTCCGTTATTACCGCCTCCTCTACCTTCAAGATCAACCTTACGGAGCCATTTCTCCATAAGTTCATCACTCGATTCAAACTGTCCTACTTGTAAAGGGGCTTCTTCATAGCAGCCTTCTACATCACCAAATGCCATAAAACAGATTTGAGGATTATCAATACCCGCCTTCATAATACTAGCTACACAATCTGGCAGGGTATTATCAATAAGATATTTAGGAACTTTACCCATAGAACCTGTCTCATCAAGGGCAATAATAATAGGAAATGATTCTGGATGCTCCTCAGAATCACAAGACTCTCTGAAATTAATATTAAGAGGATTCATTTCAGGGTCTAAATTCTTCTTACTAAATGTCTTTTCGATAGACTGAGATCTGTAACTATGACTTCTAGCTACAGCATCACTATATGAATAACTACCACATCCCATTATGCTTCCTCCTTTGCTTGTGATTTAATATTACTAGCTAATGCACTAACTAAAGCATTTACATTATCTATAAGTGTATCTACCTTAGCATTAATCTTATCTAATTCTGATGGTTCTGGAGTCTCAGCAGCGGGCTTGTTTGCTGCTCCGAACATATTACCAAACATGTTGCCACCTCCCATAAGCTGACTCATAAGCGTTATAGTCATAAAATCAGAACTACTCTTATCTGCAAGAGCCATAAGCATTATAGGATTAAATCCTTTACCTGCATTATTAAACAATCCACCACCATTAAAAGCAGACATCATAAGCAGATTCTTAACATCGAATCTGTTGCCGCTCATAAATGCAAGTGCCAGTGGATTAAATCCATTAGAAGAATCAAAGTTAAATGGATTGACAATAACTCGGAATGTTGCAGAACCCATCAACTCATCTTCAATAGCAATCTTATTATTGATATTACCATTGAAGTTCATAATCTTGATAGAACCATCTTCTGCTTTAGCCTTAACTACACCATAAGATCTGCCTGACTTTACAATATCTCCAATTACAATCTGGTCAGAATTCTTACTAATATTGTAAATACAAGGCATAGGGTAAGTCATCTTGTATTTCTTGAGTTTGCCAGAAGGAGACATACCTACATAAGCACCGTCACTATTCTTAAAGCAGAGCACACCATCAGTAATACTAATCTTAGCACCCTCTTCAGCCTGCGGCATAAAATCATCGTACATGTCTTTAGTTAAATCACCAAAGACATCACTCATATCCATTTTTCCAAATTGTTCCATACTTGAAATATTTTTACCTATAGTATTAATTTGTTTACCATTAATCTCAGAAATTGTTACTGTCTCATAACTTTCTTGTTCTCTAGAACTTGCATAAGTCCAGACAACTTGAAATTTACTGTCATAACCTACAAGTTGTACTAAATCACCTCTTTTAAGTCCTGGACACTCATTAGCTACTATATATGGTACAGTAGTTTCTGAATTCATTCTCTCAGGACTTAATTTAGTATTTGTAAATATACCTCTAATTATCATAATTATAAACTATTAAGTATATTTTTATATCTATCTAAATATTTAGAACCTAATGCAGACATTATCTTATAAAATCCTGACCTAAATCCATCATCAGAGCTAACTAATTGTTTTATGCTCTTTATATAATAATCAGGTATATCAGATCTACATTCATGTTGCATTAAGTTTCTAACTAGTGCCATTTTATTTAATATTTCACCAGCTGCCTTAGCTTTATCTTCAGTCATACTTTATTATAGCTAAATATATTAATAAGATGAATGACTAAAGTCATTCCTAGCATATCTATAAACATTCAAATAGCCCTAATAGACTTAAATGGATAACGTTTCTGATCATAACTACTAATGAAGTTTTCTTTTATTTTAGCTTCATTAATACCTGTGAGTCTAATGGTTTGTTCTTTGTTTTTTAAAGAATCAAAATAAGTTATTTCAAATTTCATATAAAAGATTCTCTGTTATTAAATTTATTTTGAGCATCAAGTACTCCTTCTTTATCTGTAATATCTACAATAAGTCCTATTTGTCGTAACCAAACATCAAATGGACCACTGTACCCCTGGTCACCAACCCAACCTCCTTTACAAAATACTATCTTCTTCCAAACGAAGATAGCACATAATATCCCATCAACTTCACATAAATGTTTTCCTTCTGGGATATCTAAGAATGTTGGAGCTAAACCTATCCCCTCTCGATAATATCTAGATATTCGAGTATGAAATACATCATCCTGCATAACTACTGAATCAGTTTCATAATTAGTAGACAGTTTACCGTGCAAATAAAAATCAGGCTGATAAATCCAATTCTCGTTTCGACTACTTAATGGCTTAAATTTAATCATTTATGTTTCTTTTTCCATCGAAACCATAAACCTAATACAATACCAATTATAAACCAAACTAGTATTGTAATAATAAAGGTTCCAATATTAAGTACAATCATAATCTAATATTTATAGAGAGGACTAGCTATTAACCAGTCCTCTCTCGTTAATTACTTGAATAACTTTTTAATCCAATAGAAAAGCTCTCTACAAACTGGTACAATTGCAGTAAGACCTACAATCTCTAACCATGTTTCAATACTTAATGGTTCTGTTCTGAACACATCGCCACCAAATTGAACTATCAAAATTTGACCAATAAATATAACCAAACATATTCCAATAAATGCAGGATTACTTAACAAACCGTTAAAGATACTTCTGTCTTGTCCAAATACTCTTGCATTAAACAAGTTCCAGAATTGCAACATAACAAAGATAGTGAAGAACTCTGTAAGGCTATATGTATTACTAATCAGCAAATATAATAATATGCCAAAATACAAAATACTTACACCAAAGATTTCATACCACATTCTCTTAGTGATAATAAATGCCTTAGGATCACGAGGCTGTTCAGACATTACTGCTTCATTAGCTGGTTCCGTAGCTAATGCTAAAGCAGCAAAAGTATCCATAATTAAGTTAACCCACAGCATTTGGATAACAGTGAATGGTAAGTCTACTCCAATAAATGGACCTACACAAGCAATACCAATAGCTACAACATTTACAGTAAGCTGGAAGAGAATAAAGTGCTGAATATTCTTATACAAGCTTCTTCCCCACTTAACTCCTAAGATAACGGAAGGGAATGAATTATCAAGAAGAATAACATCAGCTGCATTCTTAGCAATATCAGTACCATTATTCATAGCTACACCTACCTCAGCTTGGTTAAGAGCAGCTGAATCATTAGTTCCATCACCAGTTACAGCCACTACTTCTCCCATACTTTGGAATCTCTTAACAAGTGTCTGCTTGTCTTCAGGTTTAGTTCTAGCAAATACATCTACCTTACGTAAATTAGTATCTGTCTGGGTTTCGACTTCCTTACCAAGCATCGTATTAGGAGTTTGAGAGATATTAGCTTGAGCAGCAATAGAAGCAGCTGTTTCAGGATTATCACCTGTCACAATCTTAACTTTAATTCCCGCGTTTCTAGCAGCCTGAATTGCATCAGGTACATTACTTCTCACTGGGTCTTCAATAGCTACGTAGCCATCCCATATGAAGTCCGAGAGGGTATTTATATCAGAACCGATCTTGTGTGCAAAAGCAATACATCTTCTGCCTTTAGATTGTTGTTCTGCAAAATTAGGTATGTTCTCATTAGAGCAGAAATTTATTACTATTTCTGGAGCACCCTTAATATAGGTAACTGTCCCATCACTAGTAATCATATATTTATTCTTAGAATTAAATTCTACTCTACCTGTTATATGAGTTTTATTTCTTTTATCAGTGATATCAACTGATTTTTGTACATATTGCAAACAAGCCCCCTCCGTAGGATTTCCTACTACTTCTCCAGTAGGACTAAGATTAGCAGTAGAATTAAGTACAATATTATTTATAACAGCATTTCTATCTGTAAAGTCCTGGAATACTACTTTCATTTTATTCTCTGTAAGAGTTCCTGTCTTATCAGTAAGAATAAGAGTTGTAGCACCAAGAGTTTCACAGGCATGCATCTTTCTAATAAGATTATTAGCTTTAGCCATTCTCTTCATAGAATAAGCAAGAGCAAGAGTTACTGCCATAGGTAAACCTTCTGGTACTGCTACTACAATGAGTGCTACTGCAATCATTAAGAATTGTAAGCAATCATTTACAATATCAATAGCATCTTTGCCCACATATCCCTGCTCTATAAATATATAACGTATAGCAAGAGACACAATAAGAATACCTGCAGCTGTGAATGCTATCTTGTTAATTAAGCTAGCTAATCCATTAAGCTGTTTGTTAAGAGGAGTTTCTACATCAGTAATAGAAGATGCTTCTCTAGCAGTCTTACCTACTTCTGTTTCATCTCCTACTGCAAATACTTCGCCTACACAAGTACCTTCTGCTACGATAGTGCTTTTATAAATTCTATTTGTAGGATAGGTAGCAGTCTCTGATTCAAAATTAGTTTTAGTTACAGGATTTGTTTCTCCAGTTAAAGAAGCTTCACTTACTTTCAAATTGCTATATTCTTTAACAATAATATCAGCAGGAACTTCTTCACCGGCTTCAAGTATTACAATATCCCCTACAACTAAGTCCTTACGAGCTACTTGAATTACTCCATTATCTCGTCTTACCTTAACTAGAGTATCATCACTGCTAGTTAAAAGAAGGTCAAACTTCTTAGCTGCTGACCAGGTATTCCAAAAACCAATACCTACAGCTAAAGCAATAGCTACAATAATACCAATAGGTTCTGTAAACTCACCCTTTACAAATCCTAAGGCAATAGATACTGCAGCTGCAATAAGTAATATTACGATAAGCGGATCTTTAAATCCATCAAATAACATTACATACCAAGCATCTCTCTTTGGAGGTGTCAATACATTAATGCCATGTCTAGCACGTGAATCTTCTACTTCTGTTAAGCTAAGACCGTAATTTATATCTGTCATTTTTTCTGTTATTATAATTAATTAAAGAAATGCAATTGTTGGACGCTTCATAGCATCAATTGAAGTCCAACCTCCGAACTCACCAACTGCCTTAAAGCGCCATTCACCATCCTTCTTATAGGCAATACCAAGGATAACCGCCTGCTTATCAGAAATCTTAGTACCCTCTTTGCCGTCTTCAAGATTAAACTTAGCTAAGACATTTACAGGAGTATTAGTGTTTCTCTGTACTTGATTACCAGTATAGATACGAAGACCCATATAAGGAATCTCACCAAATGTCTGATGTGTAAAGTTATTGAGAGTAAATGCAATATACTCAACACGTGGGTCAAGTTCATTCAAGCATACCTCAATAGTCTCATTATCAAGACCATCATTACCATTGGTGTCACCTGAGCGGTCATCACCACTATGACGGATACCTGGAGCACTCAAATTGTAATAAGCTACTTCGCCAATACAATTCTTATTGGCATCATACAGAAGAACAGTAGAATCCAAATCTACTTTCTCAACAGACCCACCAATACCGAACAGTCCACGATGCTGAATGGCGCCCCAATTTGAACCAAAGTACAACTTACTCAAACCATTGTTAGACTCTTTAGACAGATTAATTCTGCCACCTTTACTTAAATTAATCATAAAACTTTACTAAATAATTGTAAATTACTAATTAACTAAAAATGGGAGTACCTAATTAAAGATACTCCCTTATAGAATCAAGAATTAAAACCGAATTAACTTAATTAATTAAATAGCTGGAGCATCTGGCAAGATGAGTCCATAGCCACGAAGAATATCACGATAGATAACGTTCTGATAGCTACCCTTATCTTCTCCAAGAGCCTTGAACTTCCAATCACCATTATGGCGATAAAGTTGGCAAAATACAATACAGCGAGACATACTTGCATCCTCAGTGAGATCAAACTTAGCCAGAGGAGTAGTATTACCTTTAGCATACAAGTTGCAATAAGCATTGTTAACCATACCAAAGTTCTGCTGACGATTCTTAGCATCGTGAATATTAACTAAGATAATAATTTTCTGGACATCTGCAGGAACCTTAGTGGTATCTACTACAATTGTCTCATCATCTCCAGCACCAGCACCTGTACGATTATCGCCTGAATGCTTAATAGCATCTTTCCAATTTGGATTATTGTAGAAAATGAAGCCATCATCAGGATCTACTGCTTTATCCTGAGCATTCAAAGGAATAGTAGCTACATCCAAATCAAATTCTACACCTGCCTGAGTTGCTATATCCCAACCCAAACCAATTGAAAACTCTGTTACACCATTTGCTTCTTTAGCAAGGTTGATGTTACCTCCTTTACTTAATTGAATCATAATTGTGAATTTAATTAAAATTTGCCGCAAAGTTTACGGCTAATTATAGTCATAACTTTATCATAAGTTAACTTTTTAGCTTCTTTCTCAGAATAACCTTCTATAATATAAGAATCTACTATTTTCTCAATTGCAGCATTCATTTCAGAGAATAAGTACTTTTGTTCTTTAGTTAACTTATCATCGTATAAATAAGATTTATTCATCTACTTGTAAATCCGCCTGAGTACTTTCTAAGTAATCCTTATTATCTAAGTCTTTAATAAGATTAACTAAGTCTTCCACAGTCTTTAGATTCTGAACCTTATCATCTTTAATAGGATAACCAAACTCCTGTTCACATTCAATGATAATTTCTACTAAATCAAGACTATCTACGTATAAATCATCAAAAGTGTCTTCTACACTAGCTTCTACACCAAGAACATCGTTAACTATATTAATTACTCGTTTTTCTATACTCATGCTTCAGGTCTTACAGGATAAATAGCATCTTCGAAACCATCAATATCATCAGCATCAAGACCACTAACAGGCTTATCACTGAATAACTGATTATGAATTGCTACATCAATACTAATAGAGCGAGCAAGAATAACTAACTCTTCAGCCGCAGCATTAACATCTGTGGTGAATTTAACCGGATCAATGCTTCTAATCTTAGAAGCGATGTCCATAGTAGTGTCATCTCCAAGGTCTAACAGAGAATCGAACTTCATTCTCTTATTACGGAAATTCACTACTTTACTCTGAATATTCTGTTCAGAGACACTTGCCATGTTCTTTAAGGCACTACTAACTCTAGAATCTTTTAAATCCTTAGTTGAAGCACCTACTACTTCTTTAATACTTTTCATTTTTAATTAAATTAATAAACGTCTATTTGAAATTACTGGTATATCCCTTGATTCCTTAGTTGGACCTGGTACAGGAAGTGCTTCAGACTCTTCAACCTTGAATTCATCAAGATGCTCTTGAATATACTTTTTAAATGGCTCGTTAATAAGTAGCATTGGAATATGCCAATCAAAAAGCACATAATGAATAGCTACTTCATTATCTACCTTATAAGTATCTGTACTAGCCAGAGCCTTTTTAAGATCCATTTTATTTTCCTTAGGCTCATCAAATATATAAGCTATTGAGTCCTCATCCGGCACTAATCCTATGACAAATAGAGAATTATATCCGTTTTCACATGGAGATGGAACTCTAAATAAACTTATACAATAAGTATTTAGATATGACATGTTTTTTTCACATGCTTTATAAAAAGGTCCCTTGTTATACTCAGGCTTCAGATCCATTATATATACTGTTTTACTACCTTTGGGACGAACTAAATAATATTTAGCATCAGGAATAGAGTCTTTAGAAGTATTTTCAAAAAAAATCCATCTCCGCTGGGGGAACACAGCCCTCTGCTACCTCATCTTCATTCATTATATATCTTCCTTTTTAGTTTTAAACACATGCTCTGTATGAGTAGAAGTAAATCCTGGATTATACTGCAATTTCTGAATACCAAGTACTTTATTATACATCACATTAGGAAAAGAATCCAACATAGAGTTCTGCTGTCTTACTGTTTCCATACATGCTTCTTCTAACTTGTAATACTCTTCTCGTTGTCCATTTACAAACCCAGATAAATCACCATAAAATTTAGTAAATTCAGAATAAGGAATATTTTGATTCTCTTGAAGCCATTTCCAAGTAACTTGTGCTCCATCATGTCTTCCTTCCATAATCATATTAGTGACTTCTAAGAAAGTATTCTTGTTTAATTCACAAATTTCATACTTCTGAAGATACACTTTCCATAATTTATCGAAGAACATTTTACGAGCATACTGTTGCTTGTCTAGCTGATTGGTATATTCAATATTCTTATTATACAATTTTATTATAGCACCAATAGGACTTATAAACCAACACAATATAATAATTCCAGGAATTACAATCCACTTTTTCTTAATATTTACATTTGAATAGTCTTTCCTCTCATTACCAAATGTACGTATAGCAGTTATAGCTAAAACAAAGGTCGCGATAAATAAAATCCACTGAATAATACAATGACAGAAACCCATTCTTATAGCGTTAGGGGAACCCTCTAAGGTTAATGGACCTTTATCACTAATTATATCATCTAATATCTGTGTATTCCACAAATATAAAAACGGGATAGCACATATAATAGATGCACCTAAAAATAATAAACCATGCTTAATATTATTCTTCATATTATTTAATTAAAAATTTATTAAACTTATCGTGAAGAGGTTGAAATTCCTTTCTAAGTTCTACTAGTTCTCCCATTTCTTCTATAGAACTAACATCACTTAGTTTAATGTTATTAATCATATTCAAAGCATCTCTAAGACGACATTGAATACCTTTTATTAAAGTGTCATTTACCATAATTAAGATTCTATAAAGACTATTACAATTAAAAAGATAAGTACAATAAGTGCTGTCGTTTTACAAAACTCAACGAGTTCCATATTCTGTACGGCAAGTATACTTTCTATTATACCAAATAGCAATAAAACACTGCTTCTTATTATAAGTTTTTTTAATCATCACCTAATAAACCTAATTTCTCTAATTTGGGGGTATCATCAATATGTATCTCCAATGGGTACTCCACATCTTTGATGTCTCTCATAAATTCCATATGTATAGCTCCATAATAAGCATCTGAATAAGCTTTTCGTAAAAGTCTTAAAAATAAATCAGTAGATAAAGTAATAGTACCATTAACTTCTTCTAACCCTTCTAAATACTTACGACACCATTCATATGATGCAACTTTAGATAAGGGCTGTGAAGTACACATAGCAAAACCATCAAAATCAGGACATTTTGGACAATTTAATTTAGCCATAATTAATTTATTTAAGAATCTTAACCTTTACATGTTTTATACTAATTCTTTTAGAGTTTTTGGGGTGTATCAATATATCGATACGATGCTTATGTCTTCTATTCATAACATCCCTAACTTCATACACTCCAAATCCCTCTATAAACACCTTTTTAGGCTTATTCTTTGGAAATAAATAAAGTAAATCGCGGGAAACTGCACACCACTTAATGTGACCCCTTTTCAAATGACGTAAATTAATTTTAGAACCATCAGCTGTAACTAATGGTTTACTGTCACATTGACTCTTTACAGGTTGATAACAAGTAAGAGTTACATGAGTAGTTGTTTGGCAGAAAGCCCTACTCATGAAGCTTAATAATAATAAAAATATTAATATCTGTTTCCTCATTTAATATATCTTATCTAAAATCTCTTTAAAATGCTCAATAACTAATAAAGCATCCTCTTTATTATAAAATCCGGGTATCCCAGTATTAAAATCATCAATAACTGAATAATCAGAATCCTTTTAACTATATAGTATTTCTCAGGACCATATTCTCTTCTATAATTAAAGTAAGTAGCTATATCTTTTAATTTAGCTATATCTGCTATATCAGAACTTGGAGCATAAGCACTCGATACAATCGGTAAGGATTCCTTATTTAAATAATCTATTATTTCAAGGAAACTAGGAAATACTGACTTAAACTTGATAATACCTTCATTTAAATTAGAATTTTCAGTATCTATAACAAATCCTTTTGGAACTCTAATTCTCAATTCATCATTCATATATTCTAAATTTATTCTTTTAAAAATTAAGTGACCTTGGTAAGGTTCACGGCTCGCATTACATCTTCCAAATCTACTTCTATCTATATTACAAGATGTACCAAAATTTGGTCTAAAACAAAATCCAGGTTTAAAACAACAACCTTCACATCTAAGATGTGGACGCTCCACAGATACTTCCTCAACTATATAGTACTCATCATAATATATAATTATATCTCCGTGTTTTTTACCTCCTACTCCTTCTATCATATTATCCAATTAATATATTTGATTAAACTTACCTGAAGCATTCGTAGAATACCCAGATTTAATTATATAAATAATAAAATGGTTATAACAAGTTACAATATATCCCTTCTTAGCATTTATATAGAATATAGGATGGTCATCAAATTCATCACCTATTTTAAGATACTTTATTTCTTTATCTACACTTACAGAATCTGTACGAATATAAGTACCTGCCATAGTGATTTGAGCATCCCGTTCCTCTTCAGTTAATTTAGAAGGGGACTTTCTTCCTATTTTACGAGTTATTTCACGACTTCTAATTATTTTCTCAAATAACTGCTCATTAATATTCTGAACATTACTAAGAGAACCAGACTCTAACTCTATAGACTCTACTAAATAAGTAAAATCAAAGAACTCAAGATTAAAATTCTTACGGATTAAATCTATTTTGTCAACACCATGAATATTAACTTCCTGAGCGAGAGCCTTAACTAAATCAACAGTAACTATTTGCGTCTGTCTAATTAAATCCAGTACTGGTTCTATTGCATCTTTGTCAATTAAAATATCATTAAGTAACTCAAGTGTGGTTTCTTCAGGTAAATTGCCAAAAGAACGTACATATCTAATACGTGATGGACGACCTAATAAATTATTATTAATTTCTAACTCATTAGTGGTAAGTAGGAATATTTTACGATATTGTGAGTTGTGCACACCATCCATAAAAGAAAGCACTGATGAGGATTCCCTAAATTCTTTTTCGTATTCATCAAAGAAGAAAATACAATCAAAGTTAATTTGAGTAGCTAAGAATTTAAGCATGTCATCTACTTCCTTACAGGATTTAACAATAATAACTGGAAGTCCAATACGATTACAAAGTTCTTCTGCAGTTACTGTCTTACCTGTTCCCTTGATTCCATTAAATAATACGCCTAAATTACCAGTAGTATTATTGTAAGTCTTTACAAAATGATCAATAAACTCGCTATTAATACCATATAATTTGTAATTAAATACAAAAGAATCTCCAAGTCTATTTAAATAATAACCTGTCATTGATTCTTTAACTTCATAAATTCCTTTAGGTAATCCTTCAGGATGTGCTTTTGTTGTGGCACTACCCTTTATAAAAGTATTACCGTCTTGAATCCAAATGTTTTGTTCCATAATTAACTAAATTATTTAAAATTATTTAATTGTTTCACCTACTCTGTAATCGTCCCCATCACACACACGAATAGTTTTAATCTCATATCGATTAATTTTCTTATCATACATTCGTATCTTGAAAGTATTATAATCCACACATATTGTTTTTGATATTACTACACATCCCTTATAATTCAATATAGAATCTTTATATTGAACTGGAGGACCACAAGATACTAATAAAGATAAAATTACTAATACTATTACTTTCATAATAATTAAACACAAAAATCCCTGAACTAAATAAATAGTCCAGGGATTAAAATAACGTTAAATAATAAAAACAGTTCTATGAACTGGTGGAGCTAGACGGTACTGCCCCGTCGTCTTGCCTATTTGCATCAAAACGTTCTTACAGCATAGGTTTTAAAGACTTTCCTTGTCTTAGGGTTGACAAGATTAACATTGTCAACTTCCACCACTCTGTTCCTAAAGTATACAGAGAACTTATAAGAAATGAAAGAATAGTGCACCTTTCTGTTCCTAAGCAAGTGCTGCTCGGCTTCTCAGGCTGCAATAGCGTAAGAAGCGGAAGTGTTATTTACTTCGCCAATTAATTTTTTACTTGTCTATCCAAGTTGTCTTGCTGTGTTTCTTATCTCCTAGACAATCAAATACTAGTTTAGCCCCATACTTAAAAGAGTCCTAAATTAGAACTCTTTAATATCTTCTGATTCTTCGGCTATATGGAAAACCCATATCGTACCAATCATCTGGATCTATTCTATCTTCATTGCCCATAATTTAAAACTTAATTAATGTTAAAAACTAAATTGAATATCTCTATTGACATCTAATAATCCTCCTTGCCAATTAGATTGAATATCCATACTGAACCATGTACCATATTTAGTTCTTGCAAACCAAATAAGATGATTGTCGTACTTAGGAATATAACAACCTATAAAATAGTCAGTATCTCCATTCCATATCCAACTACAGTTAAGAGCACTATTTATTAAATGTATCTTTAGATGTATATCAGCCCTATTAAAAGGAATTACTTTCTTTACATAAGCTTTATATAATCTACTTGGCGAACATTTACCATCGTCAAAGAAATTATAAATCTGTCTCTTTTTTGGTATCATTAATCATACATTGTCTTAATATAGCTTCATTAACTATATTATCATTTGCTCTTGCGAGTTTATCTAGTAATTCCAGATTAAATTCTTCTTTTTGAAACTTGAATTGAATCCAATTAGGTTCAAATTCTCTGTAATCTAGATGAGACAGAGGTTCATCTGTATTTAATACATATTTAACTAGTCTAGTTAAACGTTCTCCAGCTAGTTTAGATACCACAAAACCAGATAAATCATAACCTACACCTCTACTTCTCCAATATTCACCAACTTCAGGTTTAGAATCCGGAGCAACATAGAACATTTTATAATAATCTGAAGACTCTAAAGTTACATAAGTACCTAACTGACTACTACAACATATACCTAAACCAATATTAGAATACAAATTATTATCACGCTCTAATGTAAGAAATACTGGAACTTTATAAGGGTCTAAATTATTAATCTCACAATGATGCAATGCAGTATGTGCATACTCAAGTAATTTAGACACTGATATAGTACTTAGTTTAGTATCTTCTTCACTTTTGATCTCTTTAATGGCAGCATCAGAACATCTAGTGTGCCAATTTTTCCATTTATCTCCTTCTAAATACATAGCAATTAACTTATATAATACAATAAAAAAGTCATAGAAACAATTAATATTCCTATCATAATAAAGAATAGAATTACAAATTGAATATCTGTATTCATATTATAAATACTTAATCACCTCCAGGCAGGCTATCTAAATACTGTGGAATAGTTACTTCAGTATTATTCTTCTCTTTTTCAAGTTGCTGAATAGCATTTGACTGTCTATCTACAATTATTTGCAATTCCAGAATTTTTGCTTTCTGATAATAGTAGCTAGGAACTGACCAAGCTAAAACAATTATAAAACAAATTGTTGGTAATATCCAAAGTTTATTCATATTTTTTTTATTTTTTTTATTTTTAACCCCAAATTACATAAACTCCATGGTTCCCCTTATAACGAAGACTAATCTCAAATCCTAACTCTTTAAGGTAATTATAATATTTGTCAACATTAGTTGTCAGAAGTATAGAACCAATCCAAGCTGCATAATTACCTTTACTAGCTTCTTTAATTATAGCAAAGTTTATTTGATCTAATATATGCGGGTCTAATACAGCAGACCTAGATATAGTCTTTGCTTCTGTTGCTTTAATCATAACTTTTTAATTTTTAAACTGGCATCCTTAAACCATACATTAAGTCTATTTATAGCACTATCCCATTCAGATTGAGAACAGACTTTATAATATTTTAGGAAGTCAATATTATCTGAACTAAACTGATATATACCAACAGATTTACCATTTGGAGTAACTTTAGTTACTATATATTTAAAGTGAAAATTATCGTTGATAGTTATTTTTAGATAATTTACTTTATCTTTATAATAAGGATTTAGTTTAAGAGACATTTCATCAGTTTGTAATCTCTTAGCTTTTATTTCCTTTATTACTCTTTCTATAGTATCATCTAGAACTTCTCTTTGACTCAGAAGACTTTCTCTGAGTTCTTCTAGGTCTTCTGTTGACATTTCTGAATAATTGCTTATATTTTCTGTTTTCATACTTTATATATCAAATTCGTTACCAACAACTACCATATTTTCAGAAGGATAGTGAACTAAGAAATCCTGCCCAAAATAGAAAGCGGCAGCTTTACTGTCCCAATTAATACTACCTCTTCTCTCAGCATTGTTATCTCTGTATATAACTATATCCCCCTCATAGATAGGTGTTCCGTTCTTGTCTGTCAGTCCTGTAAATATACAGACAGTAGAAGCATCAACAATTGCAGAAAGATATTTATGCCTTCTTATATAAATTCCGTTACTTTTGCGAATCAAATCACCTTCAATCCATTTTCCGCTATTAAGATTTTTTGCCTTGAACTTGATATTTTCTATTTTCATAAGCTATAATTTTTTTAATATTTTTACATTTTTAATTAATGGTTCGCCATCAGTACCAGTTTCATCTAACAAATCACCAGTTACTAGATATTTATTGCCAGTAAAGTATTTTACATTATATATAAAATCATTAAATGCCATCTCATTTGTTGGAAATGGAAGAACAGGAGAGTATGTTCCATTTATATTTTTATGAGCTTCATAAACAGACACACCCTTTTCTTTACCTATTACTTCATTATTATTGTTCCATATAGATGAACATGCATCTTCTGGAATTTCACCAAATCTATAGAATATCATTTATTTTTTTAAGTTCTATACTACTAAATGCCAAAAATATCCATCTACTAGTTGAGATATATCTGGTTCTAAACTTTTTAGGTCTTTGAGAATGGGGTATGTAAATTCTTCTAAGATTTCTAAGTTATTATCGTTATTATTCATGTTCATTTTTCTTTAATACCTAGAATATCGTTGATTTTCCTTTCAATAAACTCATCAGAAGTATTTTCTTTTATTAGAGCATCAATGTCAGGCAACTCTACATCAACTTTATCTTCTTGTACTTTTGAAGTGAACATACCAATTACTAATTTTGCCCAAGGACTATTAGCCATATTTGTTAATGAATCCTTTTGGATTTCATAAGCTTTCTTTAATTCTCCATTATCACGGAAATATCTGAGAACATCTGTTAATGCAGCAACAAAGTTTTTGTCAGACATTGAATTGTTTTTAGCCTCTTCCAGTTTAATCATTAGAAAAAGCAATGATGAATGTAAATCTGTTTTGCTCATAACTATTCTTCTTTTATACCAAATGGAGTTCCATCTGCAAATGTGTATTCTTTAATAGCATCTGAATAATTAATACTATCATTAACATCTGTTATAAAACTATATTCGATTGTTCCTATTAGTTTAGTCCACCCAAACGGCTGGTGTTTTTGCATTTCATTCCAGCACTCTTCTGCATCCTTAAATGGACGGTACTTTGGTTCTGGCTTGATTCGATATTCTATATTATCCCAGTACCCTATTTCTTTTATTTCCGTCCAATCATTCATACCTTGCCAGCTTTTGCTTAATGCACTTGGTTTAGTTCTACATTCAATTGCCTTTCCTTCTGCAAATGCTTACAGAATAGGATAAAATTCTTTAGCTTGATTTCTGTCCATGATCAATCCTTCAATTTCTTGATTAATAAATTACTTTTCTTACTAAATGGTTTATAGCCACTACGGAGATACCAATCTAGAACAAATCTATCAGATTCTTCTTTGACAAATTCTAATCCGATTACCTGCACTCCATTCAACTTAGCTTGTTGTTCTGCTAGTTGCAATAAGTGTTGTGCGACACCCTTTCTTCTATGATTATTATCTACAAAGAGTGCATATATTAGAGCATCAGCTTTGCCGAAAAGATCACTAACATATAATGGAATAAATATTTGAACCGAACTGAGATTTTCTTCATCGGTTATTAAAATTCTGATTTCATCCTTCCATGTCTGCTTTTGTATCATCCTCTAACTTTTTAAATTGATTTTTATAAAAGTCTGGAACTCTATTAACTTCCCACCAAGAACCATCTTCATCTCCCCAAGACACAATCCATACTGGTTCTTTAGTATCTTTATCTTGACAATATACAGTACCTAAAACGTCATCATGCCAAAAGACAGAATCTACTTCAAAGTCTAAGTCCTCTAAAGTGATATAGACTTTACAGGAAAATATATTTCTATCTTCATTATAGCGTCTAGCAAAAGCTTCATCACTATTTACTAAGTCTATTTTAAGTATTTCTAGATTATTCTTTTCGACAATCTCTAGAATTGACTTTTTGACATTTATTTTACACATATCTATCCCCCTTATTACTATAGTCCAAATATATTCTCATTGTCAAATATTTTATTCTTCTAACTCTTTTTGAATATCATCTAACATCTCTGAAACCTCATCTATAGGTAAATTAGAATCAAGATCAGGATGATGGATTCTATAATATAGGTCTCTACGAAACTCAATAATTTTATTTATAGCAGTAATTTTACTCATCTATTAATTCAAGTTTATTATTAAAATATTGGATGTCTTTTAGTTATAGTGAATTTGGATAAATCTTGAACATTCTTAATATCGGGTTTTGACATAGTAGGACTAAGCCAATAATCATATCTAATATATAATCCATCGTAGTCACTAAGTAACCAGCATTTACGTCCATTTGAAATATCTACCAACTCATCGTCTATGCATACAATATTTCCTTGACTATCTTTAAGATTTGTAGTTCTCTTTATTCTATACCAATAAGTTAGAACATCCTTAGTTTTCTCATTAATATATACAGAAAAGTCTTGTGTACTTCCATAAAGTACATTATAACCAGGATGCTCAGTAAATATTTCCTTCTCTGTAGCTTCAAGCTCTTCCCAAGAATGAACTATTCTGTACAGTTTCTTATTTAAATACACAAAGAACTCTATTTTTACTATTTTGCCAATACTCATTAATTAATATATTTATAAGAGAGTACTACCTATAATAATGGCTGTAGTTATAAATATTAATATAGCCCATCCTAATGCTTCATCTTCTTCTGTCATACTCTTTACTTTTTATGATGATTATACTTTTTGATAGCATCCTTCTTAGAAGCTGCCATGATTTTAATTCCCTTAATAGTAAACTCATGTTGCTCCTTTGGCTAACACTTTTGCTTATCAGAAGGAATGTTGCCTTTAGGAATAGCTAATGGTGTATCTCCAAAGCATGCAGGGAAATCGCCTATTAGATAGTCCAATTCAGTTTGCATGCCAATCATTGATAATAATCCACTCATATTAATCTCCTTTCTTTGGAAGTAAATCATCAATATAAAGCCATTGAGTAGCTTTTTTATATTTAATGATATATTTCCATTCATTTCCATCAATTATTTTATTTAACCCATATCCTTTGAATATAGTTTTATATAAAAATACACGTCCTTTCTTTGGCTCTTCACTAACCGGATGCCACAAGTCCTTCAAAAACTCTTCTTGCATCCACTTAGCACACTCCATAAAAGCATCTTTATAACAAGCTTGAAAATAATCCGAAATATATGATTCTTCTGAATGTTGCTTAGCAGCATCTTCTATTTTCTTATCGTCCATCATATTTTTAAGTTTTATAGTGACCTCCACGACCAGTATTGTTCTGGGGCTAAGAAGGTATATGGGCATAAAGCCTTAACTTACTTTCGCTCATTCTGTGTCGTGGAAGTTGTATTATTCAAAATTATCTGTCGTACCTAGAAGATGTTCATTACCTTCGTAAGGAATACAATACTTACGACCAAATCCGATACAACGAAAAGGATATTGTGATTCTTCTCTATAATGAGAAAAGAGGTCAGCTTCCCATACATCATCTTTCTCATTTCGCCCCAATACTTTATCGAATGGCTTAAACTCACACTTTGGCTTCAAATCCACAATCTGTTTCTTCTCAGTATCCCAAGCCTTGCCTTCCTTTTCGAGAGCGTCAAAGAGAATTATTTGTTGAGTTTCTGTGATAGGCTGTATCTGCTTGTCTTCAAATGATAACCAATCTTCAAATTTCAAGGTGCTCATATCATTTAACACATAGTATTCCAGCTTCTTAGATGAATTGTCTATGCTTTTGACTATACCATAAGCAAGATACCCCATACCAGAGATACAAACAATGTCCCCATCCTTGAACTCTGGCTGAGTTTTCTCAATCTCCAAAGTTTCAAGATTGAGCTTGCCACCCAAATGCTTCTCTATGGTGTTAATGTAGGTCTGAGCAATATCCTTATCTTCAAGGGAATATCTTTCAGTTGTGCATAAGAATTCTTCGTAATATACGATTTTATTCTTATCTTCACTGTTAAGGTAATGCTTACAATAAAAACTTGTATAAGTATCATCGTACCATTTGTCAAAGATAACCTCTGTGCCACCATCATTACTTATCAGTACATCACCTTTTTCCCATTGGAACTTAGACCAATCACGCATTTCCTTAGATGGGAAGATAATACATTCTCCGCCATCATACATATTACCAAATTTAATTAAGGTACATTCTCCAGATTGTGTTAAACCAAATTTTGAAGTACAGAAGTTTATTTTAAAAATTTCATCTGTTACTGCTTCAGAACTACATTTACCATGAATCATAGAATACAATTTAGTACCCCTTGGTTTATTCTTCAAGATTTCTGCTATATTAAGTTTCTGTTCCATAATCTACTTAATTTTAATAAAACATATTGTATATTATATCTTCATATTTAAGTTTATCTATTACTTTATTCAAGTAATCGATAGCCACTTTACAATCAGGTCTAAATTTTTTTTATCTCAGAAACTAGTTGCTCTAAATCTGATAATCTAGTATTCATAATTAGCTATTAACACTAGTTACAATAGAGTTATAAACTGTATTCCAATTAGATCCTATCTCCTAAGTCTGGGTCTTGAATATCTTTCATTACAGCAAGATAAGCATTCTTAAACTGTTTTGATGTAATCTTTTTCCAGCCTTGAATGTAAAGTAGACAAGAATTTTCTCTGCAAATAGAGAAATTGTCTAAACATATATAATATACGTAATTACCTTGTATTGAAACAATTTTTATTAAATTATCTTGTCTTGTATCTAAGTAACATTCACCAACAGTAAACTTAGAAAGTTTATCTTGATTTTCTAATGCTGTAATTTTATTATAGAGATTATTTTTTTTCTTCTTGTAATTTCTTATATTTATTTTTTAGTTCTTCTAATGTTTCCATAATCAATTTTTATAAATGGCATCAAGAATATCTCTAAAATTAGGATTATCTATTACTGCTTGAGCATCTTTTTTATTTTTAAAATAGATGTTATTAGAAATAGTCGTCCAATTATGATCTACTTTATAGATATCGCCGTTATATATAATAAAATATTTATATTCATTTTGATCACTCCAGTTTGGCTTCCAATCCCCATTATAATATTTAGCAATATTCATTAGTCTACTTAAAGTAACTAACTTAGAAGCATTGCTTTCATTGATAATTATACTCTTACAATTCTTGTCTAGCTTTAAGGTATCTTCAACATCTTCATAAGTAATAGTACTCTGCTTAAATCTAACTATACCTTTAGCTAAATCACTATTTTCTAAATCTATCTCCATTCCTTCAGGAATATCAATAGTTAATTGATTATTCTTTATTTCCATATTATTTATTTCTTTAAATATTACATTAGTTTTATCAGTTCTTTTAGTATAATCACAAGGACCTAAAAGTTCATTAACTAAGTCACAACAACCATTCTTTATAAAAGCACAACCCTTACATGAAAAACCTTTTACTACCTGATAAATTTTACCATTATAAGTAAATATTTCACCTAATTTTCTTTCCATAATTCTTTTGTATCATATGCTTAACTTTTAAAATGTTTAACTATTTTATCTAGAGCTTTATCATACTCTTCTTTAGTACATTTCTTATAATATGTCTCTTCAAAAGATCTCCAATAATAAGTTTCCTTTGTAAGACTTAGTAAATCTGTAGTATCTAATTCATACACATGTATATTGTCACCTTTAATATCATAGACTTTACAGAATAAACCAAGGTTATTAGTATAATATCCTTTTTTAATATTTTTTAATTCTAGTATATCTCTTAATTCATTAATTTTACACTCTAAAACTGTAACGTCCTTCTTTAATAGGTCTCGTTGCTTTTGCAATTCTTTAATTTTATTAAAAAATTCTTGTTCATCCATAATTAATTTTGTTAATGTGTTAAACGTAAAAAAGGAGTATACTAACTAATTAGCTAATATACTCCTGTGAAACCCGGCATTTCAGTCCATCAAAGACTTTAGAGAAGTAATACGAATTGAACGTACTTCAGCTACTTAGATAATAATCATGTTTCGCCTTATCACCTGTCCTACATACTCCGGATTATGTAGGTAACTTCTCTTTTCTCTAATTAGGTACATAATTTCCTAACTAGGTACAACAACTGAAACTTCGCAGTGGGGGATTTACGAATCTAACGTACTTTGAAACTTTCGTTTACAAATTCCTGGGGGTTACTAGAATTACCCATTCATTGTTTCCGTTTCTTATCAATCTGCCCTATAATATTCGCGACTATATAGGTATCCCCCAAATTGGTTATTCTTCTAATAATCCTAAATATTTAATATCAGTACTAACTACTTCTCTATATGCATAGTTGATATATACAGTAGCACCTACTGGAATTTCAAATATTCCTATTTCAGCACTATACATTCTACCCTTAGCTATTTCTTCAGTTAAGTATGAATGATAACCTTCATGTATATAAAAACGATCATTATTACGTTTCAACATTTCCTCTAATCTGAGCTTCTCAGATTCAAGAGTGTTTATTTCATTTGTAAAATCCATATGTTAATGTGTTACTTAATTTTCAACTTTAATTTATACCTTTTATTATCAAATAATTTGTAAAGACTGCAAACTATTAGTGCCCTGTCAGGACTCTTAAATGGAGTGCTTCGAAGACTTCTTGGCAAATCATTCTTATATCCTTTTGAAACGCATAGAAAGTATTTGCCATATCTACACTTTACAAAATATTTATTTTTATGTTCTGTTGGCATACTAGTTAGATATAGTAGGTTAAGTAAACCCATTCTGCCAACTTTTCTATTTAAATTATGTATTCTACCCATATGTTAATGTGTTATTTAATTAAACAATAAAAGAGCCTAACTAGATTAACTAATTAGACTCTTTAAATAATAAAATGATAAAAAGAAAGAGTGGGCTCGCCCGGGATTGAACCGAGAATAAGAGATTATGAGTCTCCCGTTTTAACCGATTGAACTACAAGCCCAAAATGTGCCTGAGGGTCGTTACTCCCTCTCCTCCCTAATTGCTAGCAGGGCGTGCACTTGCCACTAAGACACTTAGCGCTTTAGGCTTTTTATAAGAAGCCTTAACTTAATAAAGTTCTCGCATAATTTATAACCAAAAACAGATAAATAATTCCATTTTCACAAACAGAATTTTTACCGAAAACTTAGAAAATTCTTAAAACTTATGAGTATAAAACATCGAATATGAATAATAGAGTAAATATGGACAGACTCGAACTGTCAACCTCTGGTTACCTAGCCAGTGCTCTACCGCTTTAAGCTACATATTTCTATTTATACTAGTATTGTTATATAGCCTTATTTAAAAACTCATACTACTTTCACAAGCAATATGAGTTTAAAAGAAAGATAAAATCTTCTACAAAACGAAAATTTTACATTACTTATAAATTTTCACAAATTCATAGTAATTATGAATGATTTTAATTTTTCAAAACATAATAAATAATCAATTATGTAGCTCAGACGGGACTCGAACCCGCACAGTCATTCCTGACCAAGGGATTTTCCTACCACACTTGCTTTTACACAAGCTAACTTAAATAAAGGGATTCGAACCCTCAATCCTCAAGAAATATTTAACGACAACTTTAGAGGCGCTTCTGTCAATCTACTGCCGTATACCAATTCCGCCATATTTAAGTTATTGTGGTCTGGACTATTTTACTACCATATTAGAAATCTTGCAAGTAAGTATATAAGGTTTAATCTAACCCCTAATAGCAGTCTGCTCTTCTTATTTCTGCGAATCTTGCCAGTTTAATTTTAAATATACAATTCCTAACTTAGGTATCTCCTATATAGTCTCTACACATTTATGCTGTAACACTCCAATTTACATTTAAGATAGATTAGGGTTCTATCACAATTTAGCTCGTCATCACCAAAATCTACGTCACCATAGATGAGGCTTCTGTCGCAAGTTAATTAGATTTCTGAATACTGCTTCTATAATCATTACTCTGCTTCTTACACAGACGCTAACCTTTTTACAATTAGTAATAACTTGTTTAATTAGGGAGATTCTACTTCTGAACTTTCGTATCAGAGCACTCAAATTATGAATAAAATTAATTTCTAAGTCCCTCGTGTCTACCAATTCCACCACTGAGCCATTTGGCAGTTTTAGTCTTTAACGTCTAGTGGAATAATACTGCCAACCTTTAGACAAAAAAGGAGCAACTAATTATCTGCTAGTTGCCAACAATATTTGGGAAAAAACCAACATGTAATTTATGGGGGTTGGCATTCTTATTTTTCAAACAAATTAAATACGTTCAACATCATAGTCATATCCAATACCAATGTTTTCTAATAACCAAGATGGATCATCCAATACATAATCATCCGGAACTTCTACTGTTACTTTTAATACTATTTTCTTCATATTATAATTGTTCTAAAATATTCTTCGCAATATATAAGGATACTTCTCTAGTAGTATGCTCAGAATCATTAAGTACTAGAAGATATTTATCTTTATCATCAGTTTTCTTAGTTAATTCAAGTAAATACTTTTTATTAATTAATAAACCTTTAGTTACTACTATATATTCTATACACAATTTCTTAATAACAGCAGTTAAAGAGCAACCAATAATAAATTTTCTGCAATCTTTAGTTACTATTAGGACATATTTATTCAGTGCCTCTAAGCTAACTATATCTTCTATATTTATTTGTCTGTACTCAATACCTTTAAATACAAGAAATGTGTCAGAATCAATTTGTATTGTTTTTATTTCCATATTACTAATTTAATTAACCCATAATAAAGTGAGTGCTCACAATATCCTCAGGATGATGAATAGTTTTAGCTAACTCATCCTTTGCCCATTTCTCAATAGCAGAATGTTTAACACCTGGAGCAATTTCGTGATAATACATTAAATCATATACTTCACCACTCTTAAAAGTTACACGTATTTGAAAAGTAGGATCTACTTCATCTTCTATGAGTTTATCCATCTCTTCTCTAGTTACCATATAACTAAATAATGGATTAGAAAAATGTTCCTCCCAAAATTTCTTTTCCAATTTAGCTAACTCTGCTCGTGCATATTTAAGCACATTCTTACAACCTAACTTCTCAGCACTATCTATTTGTGCTAATAGTTTGGTCTTTTTAATAAAATGTTCTTCTCTTGTCATAATTTTATCTGTTAATGTGTTAATAATCTATTTAAATAATAGGCGATTTTCACTGGTTATATTTAAACTATTCCATTGTCCTCAGCTATCTAACGTTCTTTCTCTTTCTAACCCAAATGATTAATTTTAAGGTAATTACGCTATTTAATAGAGTTACTGAGAGTTGTTTAGTACCTATTTATTAATTAGTAGAGGATGGCAGAGTCGGACTGCCTATTAGGGAGTCAAAGTCCCTCGTGTGAAACCGTTACACTAATCCTCCGAATAAAATACTATTCTCACGAACCATATTTTCCAACTACAAGTTCACAATTTGTCATAAATGTTGCGGAGAAAGAAGGATTCGAACCTTCGAGCCATGTAATATGACTAACACCTTAGCAGGGTGCCGCTTTAGACCACTCAGCCATTTCTCCAATAGGGTCACGCTAGGGATTCGAACCCTGTACTGTAGTCTCACAAACTACCGTGTTACCAGTTACACTAGACGGACCATAAAAGCTTCCTATCTTCACAGACCAGAAGCATAACAACTCTTTAACGTTATAAAGTCCGCTGACTTTATATTTTAAACATTAATCGTATTAGTTTTATTAAATAATATGAAAGAGTAGCACTAGCGATGCTCGAAATCGCCTTTTAACTTTGAAAAAGTTACGTCCTAACCAGCTAGACGATAGTGCCAAGTAGATTCTCTATCTTCACAGACTAAGAACCTCAAGATTAACAAATCAAAAAAAAAATAATAGCATTGCGCACCCTGCAGGATTCGAACCTGCGACTTCAAAATTAACAGTTTTGCGTTCTAAACCAACTGAACTAAGGGTACAAATCTCTACCTATTTATCACAAACCAGTAGAGCACCAATTTAAAACGAATATTCTTTTAAGAGAAGTTGTGTTCCCTACGAGATTTGAACTCGTGACCCACAGATTAAAAATCTGTTGCTCTGCCAACTGAGCTAAAGGAACGGTAAATGACGCCAGGGAGTAGAGCCTAGTTTATTTAACTAGACTCATTGAAGACTTATAGGCTCATTCTATCCTAAGATACCCCAACTTCACCTTTTATTTGCATACGGAGCAAGATTCGAACTTGCGTTGTTCAACTTTCGTCTCTATAGGTTTTGGAGACCTACCCTTTCGACCACTCAGGCATCCGTATATAGTGGAGATACGTGGAATCGAACCACAATCTCGGAATTTTCAGTCCCGCGCTCTGACCTTCTAAGCTATATCTCCATATGTCTAAGATTTACTTAGACACACCACATTTCTATAAGTAGAATAGTGGTAAGAACTTTGCCCAAATAGGCATAACACACTAACAAAATATGATTAATTACAAAAATTCAAATTAAAGTGATAGTGTCTTCTCACATCATGGCCGGTGATTGTAGACTTTCCAATATTGTAATAATCTACATACGTGAGGCACTAAGAGAATCATTTTTCTCCCGTTACTTCCCAAATTTGGACGAAATCTTTTATAATTAATTAGCTACCTTAACTATAAATAATTAGAGGATTCGAACCTCTGTTTCTATCACTATATTTAAAAGGTTATATTGATTACAGCTTACTAATTAATTAGCTATTTAACTAGTAATTGTTTCATATTAATCCCATTAAATGGGAGTTGCGCAATATTTTGAAACTAAACTTCTCTTCTAATCGACTCTTTACAGCTGATAGATTAGGCAGATAATGTCCTATACTTCCTCTGGGAGGAGAGTCTCAATATAACTAACATAAATATCAATTTAAAAGAAAGTTTAGTGGACTTTGAGTGCTAGATATATTAAATAGTACATCCTAAATAATACTCTAGTTATCCACTAAACTTATCTTTGAAGAAACCTACAACTATTTATCACAAACCATTGTAGAATTATATTTTGTTGACCTATTTTAATTCACAATTATTACAACTTGAAAATATTTTAAATATTTTTGTTGTAACTTGTAGTTGTGCTCCCATCCAGATTCAAACTGGAAACCCACAGCTTAGAAGGCTGTTGCTCTATTCAGTTGAGCTATGGGAGCTGCTAATTATTAGCATTTTTCTACTAACCTTGCCAAGTGAACTAACTATATAATCAGTTATTTAGAATTGGTAGTTAATAAATGTTAATTTGTAATCAACACTTAAAAACTTACCAATTCTTTTATAGGCATAGAGTAATTATAGAGAATTAATTTTCTTCTTTAATTCTCTTATTTCAGCTTTAATACCATTTAATACTTGTTCATAGTATTGTCCTGTAACTATGATAACAGCATCTTCATCATTACAGGTAAGCCAATAAGTAAGAGTATGCGTCCATAAACCACAAATATCACCAAGAAACACATCATCCATAGACATAGTTGCTATGTTAGAAGTTCTGAACATTCCATATTGAGCTGGACATATTGCAAGATTCCATGCTAAATGCATTGCTCCTAACTGTCTGTGAATTTTAAAAGTGTCTTCAAGAGTGTGATGAGACATCAATTCACCTTTAAATTTAGTCAGCTGAAGGATTTGATGTTCTATCATATGTTTCTTATCCTTCTTCTCCTGATTTTTCCGAGCCATAACTCCAACTATAATAAATATAATTAAAGCTAGTAAGGCTATTACTGTTATTACCATAATCTAATTAATTATTACAATAGAGGTGCTTCTCTATTTTGTTTATACTTATTTCCTATTAACCAATAGTAAATATACTTATAGTTATTAACTAATTCAATAATTGGATAGTTTCTAATATAAATATATTTATAATGGTCTATTACTAACTCACACAAAGCCTTAGCTGGGTTAGTTTTGTATCTCTTCTTCCACTCCTTAGTACAGCATAAATAGTTAGTAGTCCAAGTATTGGTTTTTCTAACACTTATTCTATTTTTAGGAATTACTGGAAGGACACTATCCTTAATCCAGAAATCTAAAGCTTCAATTAGTAATTCGAAATTATCTTTATCGATAATCATTCTTACTTAGTCATTTCGGAACCTACAATAGCTACAAATATTAATCCAAATACTATAGCCCAAACAATTCTAAGAAACTCCATTATTCTTTACTCCTTAGTATTAAAATAATAATAATAGGAATTGCTCCACAAATTATATTTAATAGTGTCATAACTATTTGCCATTAGTTAATTTGTAGATATAGTCCCAGATTTCCTGAGGAATATTATTGCCTGTCTCATGCACATAGTCTCTCATATGACACATATTGCCATCTTCAGCAGTCTTAATTACTGCTTCAGTAAAAAGCTTAATGTCCTTGAGATTTGGAGTGACAAGAGTGATATTGGTAGAATCTGAAGCACCCATGCCAGCAAGCAGACCCTCAAAAGCAGTTAGTTTTCCATCTTTGACCTGATCACTAACAGCTCTACTAGTAATACGAGCAGCTATCATAAGGACTTCTTTCTTATCCTCAGTCTTAGTAGCACCGACACTTTCCATGATGTCATTGTTAACTACCAACACACTGCCAAACAAACCAAAATCGTTTACTTTCTTTGTAAAATCCATAATCTTATCTGTTTAATTAATTATCTAAAAGTACATAAGTCTTGTCTTATGATTAACCAATTTACTTTCCAAGATGTCAACTATTTATTATACTCTATAGTACTAGAGTGCTATTTTATCTTTATTCGTATTTTTATACTATTTACAATTAAGAGAACGTCCATCTACTACACAAGTTCCTTTTAAATCGGAAATTACATAGTTAGTTACACAATTCTCATTGTACTGAATAGAAACTACAATGTTTGGTTCAATAGTCATTGTATCCGGTTTAATATCTACACCCATTAACATAGTCTCTACTTGCTCTGCAATCTTTTCTGCTTCTGCTGTTGTCATAGTTGTTCCATAATTGGAGTTCCACAACCTTATTAAATAGTAAAGACCTAACTAAACAATAACTATATAAATAATTAAAGTCTAATTAGGTCTCTTGATTATGGAACTTAACAGAAAAAATTACTTCTTTTTCTCCTCAATGAGGAGTTGCATAGCGTGACGAGACTTTTCCATCACAAACTCGAGAAGTGTACGGAATGTGTATGGTTTACGATGCCATTTCTTAGGAACATAAGCAAGTGCCATCTCTGTCTGCCACCACATGTTGGCAGTAAACTCGTCAAACTTCTCCTCTTCAGCTAACTTAATAGCTTCCTGCATAGCCTTGTAACTATTGTAGTCAAAGGTATCATCACAATCGCTCTTGGTCTTATAATCCCAAGAGTCTACCTTATGCTTACCCCGCTCTTTAGCATTGACAAGCTCATGTTCACACTTGTCAATATATTCCTTAAGCGCATAGATAATGTCATCTTTGAATAAGTGCAATAATTCTACATCATCAAACTCATGTGGCTTGTAATCACCATTTGAGTTCAAGATGATTTCAGTACGTTGTACACCATTAGCTACCTCTGTTTCGGTAGTCACTTTGACACCCTCAGATGTCCAAGAAAAAATTCCATTTTTCATTTTGTTGTAATCTAAAAATTGTGAATCTATAAACAGACATAATGTCTGTCTCATTATAATTGTGAATTGATACCTAAATACAATCTAACTACGCTTAATTAGACTAACTTTATTGAATGTCTTTATACTTACGGCAAAATCCTTACGTTAGTTTTAAAACTAGTAGGTTCACGACTTTTCTTAAATTGTTTCATTTTATTACTATTTATATTTTAATAACTAGGAATTAGCCCATTTAATAAGCCAATTCCAACCTGTATATTCCTTAAACAATTCTTCGTTCATAAAGGTAGAACAAAGAATACAAAGAGCAAATGCCCCGAAACCCATAAAGAGTGTCACAAAGAGTGACATATGGGCAATGTAATCTATACCACTCACATAAGTGATGATATAGAATACTGTAAAGTAAAAATAAAATCTTTTCATTTGTTAATGTGTTTAATTATTTTGTTACCAGCTGTCAGATCGATACATTATTAGCTAATTTAAATAGAGCAATATCTACTTTAACAATAGACATCTTTCTAATTGAGAACTTCTCATTAATTACGAGAGACATCAACTTAAATATCTCTGGAGTATATTCTAATCCAGATTCTTTAATAAGCTGATTTACTGCATAATTATGAGATTTTCTATTAGCTACTGCTATATTACGATATTTAGCAGCATTGAATTTCCAGTTCTTATGTTCTTTTTCTTTTATCTTATTCTGATATAACTGGAATACCTGAATAAGTGTTGAACTACCTGTAATCATTTTCTGTTAAGTGTGTAATTGGGATAGAGCTGATAACCCACTACCCTAATTAGTATTTTATTGCATAATACTACTAGTTGCCACATTGGGTGATACTGCAACCATATTTATTTTACAACTCTATCCCTTATTGTTATTTAAATTGTTATTAAAGGGAGCAGTTTAAACTCATGCTCAGGAGCTCGTCTTAAAACTATGTGTGAATATTGTTACTTAACTAAAACATTATAATTATAAAATACTGAATCCATTTCGTCCAACTGATTAGCTTGTATAGATATAACTTTTTTTAGCTGTTTGTTGGCTGTGTGACAATTAACTAAATTAATTGACAATACAATTACTGCACTTACTAATACTAACATAATAAGTGCTGTTACTTTATTTATCTTATTCATAATTTTGTTGTTAAGGTGTTATTAATTGTTTATAATACTAAATTTTCTGTAACTTATTTCTTTACAGTCATTGCATTCCAAAGAATTTTGTCACAGTTATAATTAGTATTCACCCATTGCTGAATCTCTCTAAGAACATTTTCAGAGTTGGATTCAATACTCAATTTGTATACCATAATTTTATTATTGTTAAATAGTTATTAATTAATAATGAAACTCAAAGTAGTATTTCTTACGAATACTCTCTGATAAGAAAAACTTAATGAGTGTTTTCACCTGTTCAAGTTCATAGCTAAGTGTCTCAAAATCATCAGTAGGTAGTACTAATTTACCCTCATAAATAATGAGACACTTTACCACCTGATCACAAGTCATCATACGATTACTATGATCATGTACTACTTGTTCATATATTATGGAATCTTTAGCCTTGTCAGCAATATCCGCATAAGTGTTAAACACACCTTCTAACCAGTGAAACCACAGCCCAAACTCTTTAGAAAGTTCAGGAGTACCTGTAATTGTACAATACTTACTGTCAAACTCTGCCAAATTAATTGGCTGTTTTGTTGTTGTGTTAATAATTTGGAATGTCATAATGCACTTTGTTAAAGAGTTATTTACTAAAGATAGTAATGTACAAAACAATAAACATCTTTCTTTTCAGATAGAGACATTTCTGACCAATCACGTGAACCACAATTAAATCTTATTGTCTTTCTAACTAAACTAGAGTGTTTACCTCTTGTATTATACCAATCTTCAATTATTCTATTAGAAATACGTATTCTAGTTAGATGCTCTATTTTTACTAGAATCAATAATATAGAATACATTTTTCTTTTTCTTAAATTAAGTACTAAAAATCTGTACATTTTAATTACTTATTAAAATATTCAGGCTCAGTATCTTCATACACTTCTGATAAATTAATACCAGTGTGTTCTCTAATACCTGCAGAGGTATCAAACCAACATGAAGCCCAATATGCATCATACTCAATATCAAGAACTAATTGTCCTTTATAATAATGAGTAGACTTTACTTGGACTTTATCCATCTTATCTAATTTGTCTAATACTTCTTCCTTAGACTCTTTAGATAAGAGTACAAAGGTAGACACCAATGTGTCATACCCTTGTAACTTATCCTTTTTATTAGACATACTCAAATTCTCCTGTACGATTATTGTATTTACCTGTGACTTTGAGGGTATAACCCTTGTCAGCTTTTACTGGTACTGCGAAGGTTGTAATGTCACCCTCTGTGTGAGTCACTGATTTAACCCTTTTAAGGTTAAACTCTTTGAGTGCATCAACTAAGTTGTCACTCTCTTTGACAAGACCTTTCTTGCCTTCTAATTCTACTTGTACTATCATTTTTTTATTTAGTTAAAGAGTTAATAAAATAGAACTCCAGTCAGGTTACAACCCTGATACAGTGCTTTTATTTACTGGAGTTGTTTAAAGATGAGCTTTATCTTACGAATCCAGGTACAGAGACTATGAATCCGTTTTCTCTCTTGCAGTCTGGATGACCTGTAGCAGGAGCTACTAGGTCTCCTCTACGTCTACATCTAGGCTTACTATTGTTAGCTGCTAGTACCATTGCTGATACAATGTAGTAAACTCCATCCTCAGGCTCTGGAAGATTCTCAATCTCCCCATAAAATACCTTACTGATACCGCAGCAAAAATTGCTGAAGGTATTCTCCACACGAGCTACTCTATCTGTGGTAGGATAGATAGTACCATCATTTAACTTGATGTCGTGTGGTGTCAAGTTAATGAACTTTGTTGGTACTAACTCGAAATCCTCTCCACGTTCTTGAACGTCCAGGTCTTCTTCACCCTCTTTTTGATCATCCGTATGGATATCATAATGAGTAGTTCCATTGAATTCATAATTACTGGTTACAGTACCCAAGATATTTGTACTTTCGTCATCAGGAGCAAAACTAATTACTCTTGCTCCATTCTTTACAATATTCTCTTTCATTGTTAATGTGTTAAAATATTATACTTATGTTATTTATTCATAGATAGCTAATAACGTACAACTGTTACTAGCTATTTCGTCCAGTCTCATCAGTATGAATTTTATAGTCTCCTGGCTGACTTATAAATTACCTGTCTTTCCAGGTTGTCAGTTGTCTCTCCAACAGTCTAATACACAAGACGCGCTGCTTGTGCTCAGCTATGTAAGACGTACCACTCACACTCGGCTAATTAAACAATTTCTCTTACTCCTTGTTTAAGGGAAGCCTCTCTTTTAGCACCGAGGTTATCGCTTTAAAAATGTGTAGTTCTTCAACACTTACTATCCCCTACACTAATTTTCATTCAGCTTTCTTTTTGTATATTTACAGAATATACTCAAATACTCTCAATGTGTTACGACTGCTTATCTACTTCTCATACAACTTAGTTTTATAATAATGTTGATTAATATATACTAAGAAGCAACTCCACTCTAGATAAGTAAGTGAGCTGTGTTTTTTTTAACTAAAGATAATTTTCAGTTTAACCGTCTAACTGAATAAAGGACTTAGTGTTGTTTTAATTTTGCATTTTTTGTTTTTTCAAATAATACAAAGTAACAGCTCTCCATACACCAAATTGGCAAAATGGCAAATGAAATGAAAATAGGCAAAAACCCCTTCCCTATACCTCTGCCGTTGCGCGCTTACCTCTCCAGTGTATTAGAGAGCTACTACAATTTGCGTTATTTTTAATTTTGTTGTTAAATTTAGCTGTCTTTCCAGCTTGCCAGAATAAAAAATAGAAACATTGTTAACTAACTCTTATTTTTGTTGTTTGTTGTGATTTTGTTGTTTACGACAGTTACAGTACCACCCGTCGACTTATTCGGTACCAACCGTCGTCTAAATCATGTAATTCAAAGTAGCCATATTGAGGATGAGGTGTAAATTGTCCACATAAGATAAACTCTCTACCATCATCACTTACAAATGTACTACCTGAATAGGTTCCTTTAAGACAAATAACCTTTTTTGTTCTTATTTTTTTCATACACTAAAATAATTACATTATCGGCACTTGCTTACAAATTTTAAAATATACACTAGTACAAAATGAGTGTTGTACCATCGGCACTAGCTTACAAAGGTAATAATTAATAGGTAGAGATTTCTCCCTACCTATTAATTTACGAAATTGCCCAAACGTTTACACGCATAACACGATGAGCACCTGCTGAATAAGACAAGTTGTCAAGTGTAGAGTCTCTGCGTGCAATTATTGGACGGCATCCCTGTGCCTTGAGAATGAGTTTCTTAGGTAAAATATTATTACCTTTAGAAGCGGCTTCTTTTGCAGCGAGATATAACTCTAAGACGTTACGAGTTCCCGCATCATAGAATTTCACATTAGCAGGGTCGAAGCCCTCAACATGTTGTGCGGTGTATTCGTTGGTCTTTTTAGAGCCATCTGTCTCTTCAAAGGTGCCCTCAAACTTGTAACCAGCCAAAGACGGCTTAATCAAGTTACGCAGAGAAATCCATCTGCCATCTGACAATTTAGCACCAAAATACGTATTGCGTACTTCGGTGTCGCCGTTGTCATTTGTGACACTTACAGGCACCAAACCGACTTCTCCTGTGAGCTGAACAATTTCGCCCAAAACGAAACCATTACCGCCTTCCTGACGAGTAGCCATTTTATCAAACTGGTCTTTAGACAATTCAGGAGCGCCCAAAGCCTTGCGGGCTCTATTAAGCTCAACTAAAACCTTCTCCAAATCTTTACCTGTTGGCATTTTATAATCTTTCATAATCTCAATTTTTAAAATTAATAATATGTTTCTTTTTTTTATTCAAGTATGAGGGGGGGACTAAAGTGGGTGTCTACCGTAGCTCAAATAACTCTCTAAATTTCCATAAATGTTCTTGCATCGTCTCTAAGCTTCTCCAACTCATTATAATT
>JABLTK010053311.1_pt1 | contig 51277 bp, 57 predicted proteins | sample 7160131 | NCBI WGS metagenome assembly JABLTK01 (sample SAMN14651221, study PRJNA627086) | human gut metagenome | isolation source: feces | host: Homo sapiens | reverse complement strand
TGGGGCTACCGCCCCTAGTCCCTGTCGGGGGCTTCGCCCCAAAGCAAGGATGCTTTGGTTGCTTGCCAAAAGTTTTGCACGATGCAAAACCAGCAGAGCAAGCAATACTCGACACCCCTTTTTCAAAAAAATATAGGTTTATCGACAGACTGAAACCGCCCTGCGTTGCAGAACGGTTATACAAAATCTTATTTTACGATAAGTGCAAGGTGACCTGCCGAATAGCAGTCTATATCCTTTAAGTAATCTATTATCATCTTCACTCTGTCACGATTATGACAAAGCGGATGAGAAGCAAGACAGACAGCGGTTTTAAACCTCTCAAATATTTCATTGGGATTGTCACTGCCGGCTGCTGCGGCAGCGCCGAAAAAATCTATAAGTGCTACAGAAGCACAAAAATATGCGTAGTTATCAAAAATATTATAATTATTATCCGAAAACGGCATAAGCTCACACATATAAAGACATCTTACTATGTTTCTTATCATAAACGGTTCAGTTGAGCACTGCTTATAAAATTTTTCAAGATTTGATGTATATTTCACTATTTCAACAGCCGAATTGCCATTATTATCTTTTATTCTTATTGATGACAATATTTCGGAGAGCTTGTCACCTACGGCAGAACCGTCAAGCATACACTGCACAGCACCAAGCTTAACCTTATAATTTGGTTCGATATCCGAAAGGGATTTTACAAGTGAGGGGCTGTTTATCTGTTTTGACAGAGCGGCAATGCCCTCCGGTATCCTGTCCGGCGATGAATTTTCAAGCTTTGAAAGCGTCTGTGCGGCAAGTGTGCCTATAATCATCGATGTATGTATATCACGTTTTTTGTCACTAAGAATGCCGTAGAAAAAATCAAAAAGCTGATTTCTGTATTTAAGTCCCGGATTGTTTTTTACGTCATCAATTGTATCGGGTTTAAATATCAAAGCGGTTTCCGGTTCATATTCTTTACCGTAAATATAAACGTCACAGGCTTTTTCTTCTTTTATGACTAAATCAAATACCGCAGGACAACTGATACATCTTACTTTAGTTATTATATTATCGTTAATAACTCCACTTATCGGATAGCTTTTACACACAGCCGAAAGGTATTCTGCCCCAAGTTCTTTCTGAATTTTACAAAGCCTATCTGCTTTATCATGAAAAGGACAGTCACCGTCAGAGAGAAGAGCTATTTTATTTATGCCGTTATCAACCTTTTCAAATGAAGCCTTTATCAGCTCATCTAATTCATCTGAGTGTTTGGAGTTCTTCAGATTTTCTACTTCTTCATCTGTCCACAATATAGCCCAACCTCGGCAACAATCCATCGTACACTTTCCGCCTATGCACTGAAAGTCATTTACATACTGTGCCGTTTTAAGTATATATCCCATGTCTTTACCCTTTCCGGAATCTTTTCCAAAAATAATATCTTTATTATAGCACCGAATTGCAGAAATTTCAACCTGCAGCAAAAGGAAAGGCGGAGCGTAGAGTACAGCAAAAACCGCCCTGTGACGCAGGGCGGTTTTGCTTGAATAATAGAGAGGTATATATGAAAACTTTCGTTGTACTTAGGCGGAGCGTGTATAGGGCGGCTGTTGCCGTCTTGCCGGCTCCTGTTATGTAAACCGCGCTTATTGGCACGGTATTCTTCGAGCCGAAACCTATCGGCTGATTTTGGTCTTCGGAGTCCTTTCCTCTGACTGTGACTATAGTATACCCGACTTTTATGAAGCGGATAATAACAGAGAATGAAAGAAATGTGAAAAATATTGAAATGAAGGTGTGAGGAGCGTGGGGAATGTTCTTTAATGACGGGCAAATTTCATCACAAAAAGTAAATCCGCAGTATACACTGCTATCCGCCGGTAACGGAGGTTACGCAATCCGCCAACCGTCAGAACGGCGAATTGTCAGCGGCGACCCGCCGCACGGCGAATTGTCAACCATATATTTATCTGACGTTAATCACAAGCACCTTTTCCTATTTCTGTTCAGAAGAAACGTCAAAAGGGTGTGCCGTAAGGCACTCGCCGTACATCGTTGTTACGCTAATCACAAACATACAGAAAGGCGAATTGTCAGCGGCGACTCGCCGCCGCCACGGAAAAGCCCCTTGTACCTTAGGGGGTGGTACAAGGGGCTTTCCTTTGGGTTATAATTCAGAGGCTATATAAATAGATGAAATCAATTTTTATAGCTACGATATCAGAAATCAACTTCTGTATCGTAGTAGCAGCACTTAAGCAGCTTCTCCATCTCTTCCTGTGTAGGAATACGAGGGTTAGAACCTGTGCAAGCGTCTGCGATAGCGTTCTTTGCGATCTCAGGTAATCTCTCCAGGAATACGTTTTCGGGAACGAAACCGTTTTCTGTAGGATAGCTGTCTGCGCCATAGTTCTTGATGCAGTGAGGGATCTTCAGTTCATCGTTCATCTTACGCAGATAAGCGATGAGGAGCTTTACCTTTTCGTCATCGTTTGCGCCGCCAAGACCCATAAAGTCAGCGATCACGCCGTAACGCTTCTTAGCTGTTTCGTCCTTTGCGTTGAATGCGATAACCTTAGGAAGGTACATAGCATTTGCCGCGCCGTGTATGATATGTGCGCCGTAATCAGCGAATGCGGCACCTGTCTTGTGAGCCATTGAGTGAACGATACCGAGCAGAGCATTTGAGAATGCCATACCTGCGAGGCACTGTGCGTTGTGCATTGCGTCACGCTTAGCCATATCGCCGTTGTAAGAATCAACGAGGTCGTTCTGGATCATCTTGATTGCATGAAGTGCAAGAGGATCTGTGAAGTCGCAGTTAGCTGTTGAAACGTATGCTTCAATAGCGTGTGTCATAGCATCCATACCTGTATGTGCTACAAGCTTCTGAGGCATTGTTTCTGCAAGCTCGGGATCTACGATAGCAACATCGGGAGTGATCTCGAAGTCAGCGATAGGATACTTGATACCCTTGTGGTAATCTGTGATGATCGAGAATGCGGTAACTTCTGTAGCTGTACCTGATGTAGAAGAAATAGCGCAGAAGTGAGCTTTCTTTCTGAGCTCCGGAATACCGAATACCTTACACATATCTTCAAATGTGCAGTCGGGGTACTCGTACTTTATCCACATAGCCTTAGCTGCGTCGATAGGAGAACCGCCGCCCATTGCTACGATCCAGTCGGGCTGGAACTTGAGCATTGCGTCTGCACCCTTCATAACTGTTTCAACAGAAGGATCGGGTTCTACATTCTCAAAGAGCTCGACCTCCATGCCTGCTTCCTTAAGATAAGCCTCAGCCTTCTGTAAGAAGCCGAAACGCTTCATCGAACCGCCGCCAACGACGATCATTGCCTTCTTGCCCTTAAAGCTCTTTAATGCCTCAAGTGCGCCCTTGCCGTGATAAACATCTCTTGGTAATGTAAATCTCATGTGAAATTCCTCCTGTTCGGCTTATAGCCGTTATTAATCTATATTTAGCTGTTGTTATCGTGCGCCCTGCGTTATGTATTTGTGTTGCAGGACTTCTTTCTTTTGTTCGTTATTATTTTAACACACTGAGTCGGAATTGTAAAATATATTTTAGGAATATCGGTATGTAATTATCTATATAACGATATCGATTTAAATCTGCGAAAATACGGTTTATATCGGCATTCGCCGCAGCAAAGCCGTTTGTGAGCTTTATGTAACAGATTTGTGAAAAGTGCGTAAAAGACTAAATGTTAATATCTGTCTTATTTTTTAGTGGATAAATATTGAATTATTGGTAATGCAAAATCGGACACAAACGCTTTTCTCGATGGGTAGGAAAAGTGTCTGTGTCCGACTGAGATCGGCTTATATCAAATTTTATCCGTTCACATATTCCTTGGGTGATATCCACTTGCCGCTTTGCTTTACAGCAAAATGAAGATGCGGTGCAAGCTTCGACTCGCATTCGATAGTCCCTGTAACGCCTATCTTCTGCCCGGACTCGACCTCACTGCCCTCTTTCACCTCAAGCGATTTGTCAAGTCCGTAATAATGCGTTTCATATCCGTCACCGTGGTCGATAATAACGCATACTCCCCATAGCGGATCGTCCTTTATCTCTTTGACCTTGCCTGTGCAGGCGGCTTTTACGTCAGTTCCCTGTGCCGCGGCAATATCCATACCGTCGTGGGTTTTCCACACGCCGAGCGTTTCGCTCTTTACAAGCTCGCCGTTGCTGTATTCCCATATTACCTCGCCATCGATCGGCATTATACGCTTTGCGGTGCTTCTGACAAAGTTATTTGCAGGTGCAACGGAACTGTTGTCATTACTCTTTGAGGTTTCATCCTTAGGTATTCCGCTCTGCGTGTTATCGACCTGCTCTGCCGATACAGATGACTCCGGCTTTTTCGGTTCTTCATCGGCTATTGTTTTCAATGTGCTGTCATAGGTCAGATATGTTGAAATTCCTATAGCGACTACGCTAAGACACAGCGCTCCTGCAAACCCTTTGCCCTTAAAGAACTTTTTTATTTTTTGGGTAGTTATCTTATCCATAGCTTTTTCCTTTCAAGTTAAAACTTAGGTGCACTTGTAGTTTTAACTCATTTTTCCGTTTTATTCGTATTTTTTCAGAAAAATTCATTACTTTAACGCTTTTCCGCTTTAAATTGTGTAAGTTTTTTCTTGACAAATGCCGAGCGATATGGTATACTTACATTATTCCCACAGATACGGGATTTAAACCGAATATACACCACAAATCGCAGATGGAAAAAAGTAAGGCGGCAGATTTCTCACAGAGAGTCGGATAAGGTGCGAGCCGACAGAATATAAAGCCTGAATTCATTCCGGAGAGATGAGCCGAAAGCGCAGAGCCTGTAAGCCATCCGGGTAAGCCCGTTACAGCTTTAAAGACCGTATACCAGTGCTTGCACCTGTACGGTGAATTGAGGTGGTACCGTGGATATATATATCCGCCCTCAGATCAGAGATGATCTGAGGGCGGTTTTTGATTATACGGAACTCATAAAAATTCCGGGTGTGATGTATAAAGCGTCAGAAACGAAAGGAAAGAAAAGCAATGAGTATGAACATGATAAGAAAGCTCCCTACACCAAAGGAAATAAAGGAGCTGCACCCTCTGTCGGAAAAGATAGTGGAAACCAAGAAAAAGCGTGACAAGGAAATAGCCGATGTGTTCACGGGCAAGAGCAACAAGTTCTTGCTTATAATAGGACCTTGCTCTGCTGACAAGGAAGAGCCTGTCCTCGACTATATTTCAAGGCTCGTTCCCGTTCAGGAGCAGGTAAAGGATAAGATACTGATAATTCCCAGAATTTACACAAATAAGCCCCGTACAACAGGAGAAGGCTACAAGGGCATGATTCATCAGCCCGACCCGACAAAGAAAGAGGATATGCTTGAGGGCCTTATCAAGGTAAGAAGTCTTCATACAAAGGCTATCGAGCAGACGGGATTTACCTGTGCGGATGAAATGCTCTACCCTGAAAACTACCGTTATCTGTCCGATCTTTTGTCTTATGTTGCTATCGGCGCTCGCTCGGTCGAGGATCAGCAGCACAGGCTTACATCAAGCGGAATGGATATTCCTGTCGGTATGAAGAACCCCACGGCAGGCGATATGTCTGTTATGCTGAACTCTATCCGTGCGGCACAGGCAAGCCATACTTTCATCTACAGGGGCTGGGAAACAGTCACAAGCGGAAATCCGCTTGCGCACGCTATACTGAGAGGTGCGGTAAACAAGCACGGTCAGACTATCCCGAACTATCACTATGAGGATCTGTCACTGCTGTACGAGCTGTACTGCAAGAAAAATCTTCAGAATATGGCGGTCATCGTTGACACCAACCACTCAAATTCGGGTAAGAAGTATCTCGAGCAGGTAAGAATAGCAAATGAAATTCTTCACAGCCGCCGCCACAGCAAGGATCTTGAGGGATTTGTCAAGGGACTTATGATAGAAAGCTACATTGAGGACGGAAGCCAAAGCACAGACGATGCGGTTTACGGCAAGTCGATCACCGACCCCTGTCTTGGCTGGGAAAAGACAGAAAAGCTCATCTACAGCTTAGCCGACCAACTCTAAGCGGCGAGTCGCCGCTGACTGTTCCGACCTTGCGGCTGTGAGCCGCCGCAAATTCCGACCTTTGATAATGTTGCGGATTTTCGTAGGATAGTGAAACGGTCGGGGCTTAACAATAATGCTTTTTAGACATTATAAATAAGCTGTAGCAAAATCGAATACAATATAATAAAGCTCACCGCCGTGATGTAAATTCATCACGGCGGTGTTTCTGCTATTCTTTGGGCACTATAATTACCATACCCTCTTCATGCGAAATATAATCGCTGTCGGTCGTATTATCATATTTAAAATTGACTCTCAGTGCATTTTTGCCACGATATCTGCAAAGAACCGGTTCGTCGATCTGCGTAACGGTATATATATCGTTATTATCTACCTGTTTGATTTTTTCTTTTGCCGCTTCTAAAGAACGGTCAACGTCAAAGGCGTTTATGCTATCGTCGTTGAACTCACCGATATATACCTTAGTAACATCCTCCACAGTACCCTCAATATCTGCCAATATATATAACATTTCATCGGTTTTTATATCCGAGCTGTATTTGATAAACCTATATATATATCTTACCTCGTCAAACGGCTCGCTTCCTTCATAATAATGTGTTCCCAAAACGGTCTTTTCTTCTCCGTCAAAACGGTACTTGCCAAGATCTATAAGGCTTTCAGCAAATTTTTTCACCTTTTCGGTGCGTTTTTCCGTACCCACATCCGTCAATGTTTCAACATCCGCACCTCTCATAGACGCAGAAGCGAATTTTCCGCCGTCTGATGAAAGTACAAATTCATATGCATCTGTATCGGTGTCGGTTACAGAATAGCTGTACATATAATAATCATATACGCCGTTTGCGTATTTATCGTCATCATACTTTACATTATAGGTTTTACCGCAAAAATCAATTTTTTGAACAGAAGCGGGATCAAACCCGGAATTAAGGCTGTCGTCTACCAATTGCTCGGGTTTATTTATATCCGCAATATCGGTTGTCAGATAATTACCGTACAGAATAACATCGTATTTGTCTTCAAATTCATATTGACTTTCTGTACTGTCGGAACTGTACCCGTTGCTCTGAGAGCATGACGAGAGAAGAACGGATAAAGACAGAAGAAACAGGAAAGACAGTAGTGCTGTGATTTTTTTCATAATAGGTTCCTCCCGATGTTAACTTGATTTTTATTGCGTTTTTGATCAATCTATAATTTCGACTGTGAAATAACATAATTTCCTTAATTTGATAATAACATACCTAAGCTCATATTTTCAACCCCAAAAAAACGCTTTTTGTATACTTCGCACACAAATACTTTGGCTATTTGTGAATTGTTACCTAATATACAAAAGTCCCCGACTATAAAAGCCGGGGATCTTTGAAAGCCGCGATCAGCTTATTACTTCATCTTCTCGATAGAAAGCATTATCTTTTCCATCTTTTCCTGTGCCTTAGCAAGCTTTACACGCTCGTTTTCGATCTGCTGTGCGGGTGCTTTTGACAGGAAGCCCTGATTGCTCAGCTTGCCGGAAAGGAAGTCGATGTCCTTCTGAGCCGCCTTGCGTTCCTTTTCAAGTCTTGCAAGCTCCTTTTCCTTGTCAACAAGCTCGCCCATAGGCATAAATATTCTTGCGTTTGCGGTAACGATAGTTACCATATCGTCGCTTGTTTCTGCCTTTTCGGATACTGTCAGCTCGCCTGCGCCCGCAAGACGCTCAAAGAATGCCTTTGCGCCCTCAAACAGTGCTGTTTCGGCTGTTTCGATGTGCATTGTTACCTTCTTTGACGGCGGTACGTTAAGCTCGTTGCGCTGTACACGGATAGCACGGATCGCGTCAACTACCTTTGCAAAGTCTGTCTGTTCAGCCGCAAAGTGAAGCTTCTCGTCATATACGGGCCAAGCCGATATCATTATGCTTTCGGGGTTGTTGTCCTTATCCGCAACTATAGGCATCGACTGCCATATTTCCTCTGTGATGAACGGCATAAAGGGGTGTAACAGCTTTAAGATGCCCTGCATAACGTAAACGAGTACGTTCTGAGCGGCACGGGCTGTTTCTCCGCCCTCTGCGATACGCGGCTTTGTAAGCTCGATGTACCAGTCGCAGTAAATGTCCCAGATAAAGTCGAACAGATTCTGTACCGCAACACCAAGCTCATAGCTGTCGAGATTTGCAGTAACGTTCTTGATAAGGTCGTTGTAGAGTGATAATATCCATTTATCCTCGATGGGGAGCTGTTCGGGGAGGACTGCTCCCTCCATATCCTCGGGAAGATTCATAAGGATATATCTTGAAGCATTCCACAGCTTGTTTGCAAAGTTACGGGAATTTGTGACCTTTGTTTCTGTCCAGCGCATATCGTTACCCGGAGCGTTGCCTGTAACAAGAGTAAGACGCAATGCGTCCGCACCGTACTTGTCGATTACTTCAAGCGGGTCAACACCGTTACCAAGCGACTTACTCATCTTTCTGCCCTGCTCGTCACGAACAAGACCGTGTATAAGTACGTCCTTAAAGGGCTTCTGACCTGTATGCTCAAGTCCGCTGAATATCATTCTCGCAACCCAGAACGGGATAATATCATAGCCTGTAACAAGCGTATTTGTGGGATAGAAATACTCAAGGTCAGCTGTCTTGTCGGGCCAGCCGAGTGTTGAGAACGGCCATAATGCCGATGAGAACCATGTATCAAGAGTATCCTCGTCCTGCTTCATCGGTGCGCCGCACTTCGGACAGGTGTCTATGCCGTCAAGAGTTATCTCTGTATGTCCGCACTCCTTGTTCTGGCAGTAGTAAGCAGGTATTCTGTGTCCCCACCACAGCTGACGTGAAATGCACCAGTCACGGATATTTTCCATCCAGTAGAGATAACCGTTTTCAAATCTCTGAGGAATGTATCTCAGCTCGCCGCTCTTTACTACATCTATAGCGGGCTGTGCAAGCTGTTTCATCGATACGAACCACTGATAGCTTGCTCTCGGCTCAACAGTTGTGCCGCAACGCTGACAGCAGCCTACATTGTGCTTGTGAGGCTCAACCTTTACAAGTAAGCCCTGTGCTTCGAGATCGGCTACCATAGCTTTTCTTGCTTCGTATCTGTCCATACCTGCATACTTGCCGCCGATACCGTCCATAATTGTAGCGTCGTCATTCATCATATGGATTATCGGTAAGTTGTGGCGCTTGCCGACTTCAAAGTCGTTAGGGTCGTGTGCGGGTGTGATCTTTACAACACCTGTACCGAATTCCATATCAACATATTCATCGGCAATAACAGGGATCTCTCTGTCGGTAAGAGGGAGCTTAACCATCTTGCCTACTATGCTCTTATATCTTTCATCATCGGGGTGAACGGCTATAGCACTGTCACCGAGGAGTGTTTCGGGACGTGTTGTTGCTATCTCGACACTGCCGCTTCCGTCTGCAAGAGGATAGCTTATGTGCCAGAAGAATCCGTCCTGCTCTTCATATTCGCACTCGATATCTGAGATAGATGTCCTACAGTTCGGACACCAGTTGATAATTCTTTCGCCGTGATAGATAAGTCCCTTGTTGTAAAGGTCGATAAATACCTTCTGTACAGCCTTTGAACAGCCCTCGTCAAGAGTAAAACGCTCTCTGTCCCAGTCACATGACGAGCCGAGCTTCTTTAACTGCTGAACGATACGTCCGCCGTAAACTCTCTTCCATTCCCACGCACGTTCAAGAAAGCCATCTCTTCCTACATCGTCCTTGGTAAGACCCTCTTCCTTCATCGCATTAACGATCTTCGCCTCTGTAGCGATAGAAGCGTGGTCTGTGCCGGGCAGCCACAGTGCACAGTAGCCCTGCATTCTCTTATAGCGGATAAGAATATCCTGCAATGTGTTGTCAAGAGCGTGTCCCATATGGAGCTGTCCGGTTATGTTCGGAGGGGGGATAACTATCGTATAGGGCTTCTTCTTGGGGTCTATTTCTGCATGGAAGTACTTCTTTTCCTCCCATTCGTGATAAAGCCTGTCCTCAAAATCCTTAGGAGAATAGGTCTTTGCGAGTTCTTTCTTCATTTTATTTATATCCTTTCTTTGATTGCCGGAGTTTAACGTTACGCTTCCACCCTTGCGAAAAGCTGTTCATCGGGGTCTACAAGCACCGTGTAATTGTTTGTGAATATCACCATACCCGGCTTTGCGCCGTTGGGCTTCTTCACAAATCTTATCCGTGTGTAGTCAACCGGCACTTTTGTGCTGTTCTGTGCCTTTGAGCAGTATGCCGCAAGGCTTGCCGCCTGCAGAATGGCATTATCCGATATTTCGCCGTTCTTCGCCTTTATTATGACGTGCGAGCCTGCTATGTTCTTCGTATGAAGCCACATATCGTCCGGCTCGGCGGTTTTTACAGTCAGCTTGTCATTCTGTATGTTGTTCCTGCCTATATACACATCGTAACCGTCATCGGTCACAAAGTGCATAGGAGGTTTCGGTTTTACCTGTGTTTTTTTATTGACGGTATTCGCATGGATATAGCCGTTTGCCGCTAACTCCTGCTTTATCTCGCTTATCTCGGCGTTTGAAGTCGCGCGAGACGCGGCATCGAATACGCTGTCGATATATATAAGCTCGTTTTCGCCGTCTGCTATCAGCTTTGTAAGCATTTTTTCGGCTTTTTCGAGCTTCTTGTATTCCGCATAATATTTCTGGGCGTTCTGTGAGGGGGTGAGCCTTACGTCAAGCGGAACGGTCACGGTTTCGCCCGTGCTGTAATCCTCGGCGGTAAGCTCGGTCATGCCTTTTTCCATACGGTATATGTTCGCACTTACAACATCGCCACGGACTCGGAATACCTCCCTTTCTCCGCACTGTGCAAGCTCTCCCTTCTGAAGCTCCAGCTTTCTTGCTATTCGCTCATAGGTATTCATCAGCATTTTCAGCAGATCCCTTGAACGCTGTTTCATACGTTCGTTTTCCGCTTTACTGCCGTAGAATATATCCAGCAGTGCATTTGCGCCGTCTGCGTGGGATACAAGCATCTGCGTGCCGTATTGCTCTATCGGCATAAAGCAGAAATCCTTGTATGCGCCGTTAAGGTCACGCAGAATCGTAAATCCGTTTTTATCTGTAACATATTCCTTTGCGCGTTTTATAAAAAACAGCAAGCGGTCATAGCTATCGTCCGTCATATCGTCAACCGCAAAATCGGTATCCCTGCACGAATAATAAGCGCACTCTCTCGCAAATACCGGAGAAACGCCCTCAAGGCAGGCGGTCAGGTGCTTTGACAGCCGCTTTCCCTCTCCCTGTTTTACAGCATTTATAAGCTCGCTGTCGGAACAGGTAAGGAAGTTTACACGGGTCAGATCTCTCGGCGGCGTTTCGTATACGATATTCGGCAGTATACGTCTTACCGAAGAAACATCGTCCGTGATACGCTTTATGCTGTCGGTAACACGGTACACGCCGTCCTTTTTTGCCATAAGTATTATATTGCTGTGCCTGCCCATTATTTCGGCGGTAAGGCGGTTTACTACCATATCGCCTATTTCGTTCATGCACTCAAAATCAAAGTTTATTATACGCTCAAGTCCGTCCTGCGTTATATCGAGCAGTTTTCCTCCGCTGAGGTGCTTTCTGAGAAGCATACAGAACATAGGAGGGGCGGACGGATTTTCCGCTGTACGCTCCGTCATACTCACTCTCGCCGACATTGAATTTGAGCTTATCAGTATCTTATTGTGCTTTCCCGCACTGCGTATCGAAATTATTATCTCCTCTCGGGAGGGCTGATAGATCTTGTCTATTCTTCCGCCGACAAGCCCTGCCGACAGCATTTCAGATACCACACAGTGAAGAAAAGTGCCGTCAAGTGACATCGGCAGTCCTTTCCGTCACACGTTAAATTATATATGAGCAGGGGTCTTTACTGCTCTGTGCGACAAATATCTGTGTATTGTGGAATTTGCGGCTCAGAACACCGCAAAGATAATTGCAAAGTATATTTTCCGTGTGGAAATGACCTGCGTCAATAAGGCAGAAATCCCTGTTGACAGCGTCTATCCACACATCGTGCTTTATATCGCCCGTTATAAGAGCGTCACAGCCTGCTAAAGCGGCAAGCGGCAAGGTGCTTCCGCCTGCACCGGAACAGACGGCTACGCGCTTTATCGGTCTGTCTGTTTCGGTATAGCATACCACCGTGCAGTCAAACGCTTTCTTACAACACTCAGCAAGAGCCTTGGCGTGAGTGGCTATAGGCAGTTCGCATATTTTACCGTAGCCTGTTCCGTCGGGCATAACGGGTTCTAATATCTTGTCGGAACGCTCAAATTCAAGCAGATCAAGCATAATATCGGTAACGCCGTTTTTGGTCATATCGGCATTTGTATGCATACATACCGCGTTCAGCTTATTCTTTATAAGCTCGTAAACCGGCATACCCTCCGTAACGCTTTTCAGCGGATCGAAAATAACAGGGTGATGCGATATTATAAGATTGGCTTTGTTCGCCACTGCCTCTTTTATCACAGCGTTGGTTATGTCAAGGCAAAGGCATATACCCTTAACCTGGGCATTCATATCGCCGACAAGAAATCCGCTGTTGTCAAACTTATCCTGCACCGAAAACGGTGCGTATTCATTCAGAAAATCGTATATAGCGCTTACTTTCATAACCTTCACCCCAAAAAATCATAATGTTGTTATTATATTTTCTATTTCCTGTGCGGTTTTGCACAGCTTCTCGCTTTTTGCCGTATCGGACGATGAACAGCATTCTCCTGCCCGTCTTAGCTTACGGCACACCAAGCTCAGATACTCCTTGTCCGTTACCTTTCCGGAATATGCAAAAGCGTCGGTTATCTCACGGCTCTCGCCGTCATAGTACACCGACATAATAACGTAATTTCTGTCGTTTTCCCTTGCGGTAAGCTCTTTTTCTATATAGAAGCCGTTTTTGTACAGCTCTTTTCTTAATATCTCAGCCTTTGTCATAGGCTGGAGGATAAAATGTGTATCACGGCTCAAGAAACGGCAACCGAGAACTATCCTTGCTATAAGCTCGCCGCCCATACCTGCGATTATCACATCGTCGGCATGATCTATTTTTTCAAGTCCGTCCGACAGCACAAGACGCACCGCATCTTCTTTTCCTATGTAGTGCATTACCGTCTGCCTTGCGGAAAGCAGTGGTCCTTCGTTTATATCCGCCGCCGTGAGCTTTCTTTCACCGTCAAGATAGAGCCTGCAAGGGAGCAGGGCGTGATCCGTACCGACATCGCAAATCTCTCCGCCTTTACGCACCATTCCTGCCGCCGCCGCAAGCCTTGGCGAGAGTATCGGCTCGTGCATCAGTTGCCGACAGCCTCGTTCAGCTTCTTAACCAGTTCGTCCGCATCAACACCGTGAACATCGCACGCCTGTGCAACAGTTTCACCTCTTGACGCAGGGCAGCCTAAGCAGTGCATACCCATTTCAAGAAAGTACGGAGCTGTGACCTCTCCGTGCGCGTCTAAGATATCGCCGATTATAGAATCCTTTGTGATAGTCATATTTTTTACATTCCTTCCGATAGAAATTTCAGTATATAAATATACATTGTTTATTATACACCAATCCGGGTGAAATTACAATAGCGGAAATGAGAATTTGCGATAAGCAAAACGGCAGATACGCTTTCGCATATCTGCCGTAATTCTTTTATATAATTTATGATACCGTTAATTCCCGCCGTTTAACCATGTTAAGCATAACAACATCGTTCCAAAAGGCGGAATTACCGGTGGCGTTGCCACCTTAGACGGTGGGTTTCTGGCGTACCTTTATGTGTACTTCACGAAGCTGCTGTTCGGTTACCTCTGTGGGTGCGCCGAGCAGGAGATCCTGTGCGTTAGAGTTCATCGGGAATGCGATAACCTCTCTTATGCTCTCGTCACCTGTGAGAAGCATTATCATACGGTCAACACCGGGTGCCATACCTGCGTGGGGCGGAGCGCCGTACTGGAACGCATTGTAGAGCGCGCCGAACTTTTCGGCAACGTCCTGCTCTGTGTAGCCTGCTATCTCGAATGCCTTTATCATTATCTCAAGGTCGTGGTTTCTTACAGCGCCGCTTGAAAGCTCAACACCGTTGCATACGATATCATACTGATATGCGAGTATGTCAAGCGGATTTTTTGTCATCAGCGCCTCAAGACCGCCCTGCGGCATTGAGAAGGGGTTGTGCGTGAATATAGTCTTGCCTGTTTCCTCGTCCTCCTCATACATCGGGAAGTCAACGATAAAGCACATTTCGTATCTGTCATAGTCAATCATATCCATACGCTTTGCGACTTCTGTACGGATCTGACCTGCAAACTTAGGTGCCATCTTCTTGTTATCGGCAATGAAGTAAAGAACATCACCAACTTCAAGAGCGCATCTGTTCTTAAGCTCTTCTCTCTGCTCGTCATTCAGGAACTTGTCGATAGGACCGAGATACTTGAAGCTCTCGTCTACCTTGACATATCCAAGACCCTTCATGCCGATCTCCTTAGCGAATGCCTCCATCTTCTCAAAGAAGCCCTTTGACTGACTAGCCATACCGGGAACTCTGATACCTCTTACACACTTGTTTGCGAAAGGCTTGAAGTCGCTGTCAACGAATAAGTCTGACAGCTCTGTTATGATAAGGGGGTTACGAAGGTCGGGCTTGTCTGTACCGTATTTCAGCATTGACTCGGCGTAGGGAATACGCTTGAATGGTGCGGGTGATACAGGCTTGCCGCCGAACTTTTCAAATACAGCGGATAAAACCTCTTCTGCGTTTGCAAAAACGTCTTCCTGTGTCGCAAATGCCATTTCAAAGTCAAGCTGATAGAACTCACCGGGTGAACGGTCCGCTCTTGCGTCCTCATCACGGAAGCACGGAGCTATCTGGAAGTACTTATCAAAGCCCGATACCATAAGTAGCTGCTTGAAGATCTGCGGTGCCTGCGGCAGAGCGTAGAACTTTCCGTGGTGCTTACGGCTGGGGATAAGGTAATCTCTTGCTCCCTCGGGTGAGCTTGTTGAAAGGATAGGGGTCTGTATTTCAAGAAATCCCATCTCGGTCATCTTACTGCGTAAGAATGAGATGACCTGTGAACGCAGTACGATATTGTTGTGCATTCTCTTATTACGCAGATCGAGATAACGGTACTTTAAGCGTATATCTTCCTTTGTTTCTGTCGAGGTGGGAACTTCAAACGGGAGCTGTTCAACAGTTACCTTGCCCAGTACCTCAAGACTTTCGGCTACTATCTCGATAGTACCTGTGGAAATCTTATCGTTATAAGTACCCTCTGCTCTCTTTATTACCGTACCGCCTATTGTAACGGCACACTCCTTGTTTACGCCCTCCAGAAGACCCTCGTTCTTCTGGAATGTGATCTGTACATAACCGTAATGGTCGCGCAGATCTATAAACTTGATTCCTCCGTGGTCACGGATGTTCTCTACCCAGCCTGCAACACGGACGGTCTTGCCGATGTCGTTTTCACTCAGCATTTCGCAGGTGTGAGTGCGGTACTTGTTCTCTAAAAACATTTCTTTCTTGCCTTTCTTTCTTTATAATCAGCCCTTGAGCTTTTCTTCAAGCATTGCCTTTATACTTGCGGGTGAAGCCGCTCCCTTTAGTGCCTTGTTGCACTGTCCCATAAGGAAGCCGAATACCTTTGTTTCACCGCTTCTGTACTGCTCGACAGCCTTAGGATTAGCCTCCATTATGCCGTTTATCGTCTTTTCAAGCAGTGCGTTGTCTTCCTTTATCCACAGCTGCTGTTCTTCGGCGATAGTTTCGGGCTTCTTGCCTGTTTCAAGCATTTCACGAAGGATAATCTTTCTGTTATCCTTTGATATTTTGCCTGTTTCCGCAAGCTCTATAAGCTTTGCGAGATCCTCTGCGGTAAATTTCATATTATCAAGATCAAGCTCACCGAGATTTATTCTTCTCATAAGCTCAACCACTATGAACGTGCCTATAGGCTTGGGGTTATTATATGCCTTTACGGCATTTTCAAACAGGTCACTTACACGCTTTGAATCTGTCAGCACCTTTGCGTCAGCCGCAGAAATGCCGTACTCGCCTGTGTAGCGCTCTACTCTCTGCTCCGGCATTTCGGGAATGTCCGCCTTTATAGCCGCAAGCTCTTCTTCCGTGAAGATTATCGGCGGTATATCGGGATCGGGGAAATAACGGTAGTCGTGAGCGTCCTCCTTGGAACGAAGCGAGCTTGTTTCACCCGTAGCGTCATTGAAGTGGAGCGTTTCCTGTACTACTCTTTCGCCGTTCTCAATAAGCTCTGTCTGGCGGTATATCTCATATTCAATGGCTCTTTGTATAGCCTTTGTGGAGTTAAGGTTCTTGACCTCGGTTCTTGTTCCGAGCTTGTCTGAATCCTTTTCGGCAAGCGAAATATTAACGTCACATCTCATTGAACCCTGTTCAAGCTTACCGTCGCATACGCCTGCATACTGGAGCATAAGTCTTATCTTTTCAAAGAACGCTATGACCTCGGCGGCTGAATGGAAATCAGGCTCGGTAACTATCTCGATAAGCGGGATACCGCAACGGTTATAGTCTGCAAGGCTGACACGCTCGATGTCGTCGTGTACAAGCTTTCCTGCGTCCTCTTCAAGATGTATACGGTTTATTCTCATCGTCTTCTGCTCGCCGTCAACCGTTACGTCAACGTGACCGCCCAGACACACGGGGCGGGGCATCTGCGATATCTGATATGCTTTGGGCAGGTCAGGGTAGAAATAATTCTTTCTGTCCCACTTTGTAAAGCGTGATATCTCACAGTTCATGATGTAGCCTGCTTTTATAATGTACTCAACAGCCTTTGAGTTAAGCACGGGGAGCGTTCCGGGAAGTCCGGAGCAGACAGGACAGCATCTTGAGTTAGGTTCGCCGCCGAACTCAGCCGAGCAGGTGCAGAATACCTTTGAGTTTGTCAGAAGCTCTGCATGTATTTCAAGTCCTATGGTAGGATATAATTTCATATTGTTACCGTCCCTTCTCAAACCTCGCTGTAACGTCTGTCAAACGTCTTTTCAAAAGCGTCTGCCGTCTGTATCAGCGTAGCCTCGTCCCACTTTCTGCCGACAAGCGACATACCTATGGGCATACCGTCTGCGTTATATCCGCAGGGTACGGAGATTGCCGGGAGCGATGCGATGTTTACCGTTACGGTGCATATATCCGCAAGATACATCTTGACGGGGTCGGTTTCCTGCTCGCCTATCTTGTATGCTACAGTAGGAGCGGTAGGTGTCAGTATAACGTCCGCATTCTCGAATATCTCGTTATATTCCTTTATAATCTGCTGTTTTAATGCCAGCGCCTTTAAATAGTATGCGTCATAGTAACCGCTTGAAAGTGCGTAGTTGCCGAGAAGTATACGGCGCTTTACCTCATCGCCGAAGCCTCTTGTACGGCTGTCGCGGATCATCTCGTCAAAGGTTCTGCCCTCGCCTCGAAGTCCATACTTGATACCGTCAAAGCGTGAAAGGTTGGAAGCCGCCTCGGCACTTGCCACAAGGTAGTAAGCCGATACAGCGTACTTAAGGCTCTTCATCGAGCAGTCAACGAGCGTTGCGCCCATTTCTTCATATTTCTTTGCCGCCGCAAGGACTGCGTTCTTCACTTCATCGTCTGTGCTGTCTGCGAAAAATTCCTTTGGAAGAGCTATCTTCATACCATTTATATCCTTGCCGACCTTGGCGTTGAAGTCCTCGGCGGGCTTGTTTGCGCTTGTTGCGTCACGGCTGTCCTTGCCGCAGATAACGTTAAGTATCGTACCGCAGTCGACCGCATTGTTTGCGATAGGTCCTATCTGGTCAAGCGAGCTTGCGAAAGCCACCAGACCGTAACGTGATACTCTGCCGTATGTCGGCTTAAGACCTGTCACGCCGCAGAATGAAGCAGGCTGTCTTATAGAGCCGCCTGTGTCGCTTCCGAGCGCCGCAGGCGCAAGTCCTGCCGATACTACAGCCGCAGAGCCGCCGCTTGAACCGCCGGGTACACGGGATAAGTCGAAGGGATTTCTTGTCTTTGCAAATGCGCTTGTCTGTGTAGAGCCGCCCATCGCAAATTCGTCCATACTGGTCTTGCCGAGAAGAACATAATTCTCGGCCTTCAGCTTTTCTATTACGTTTGCATCATAAGGCGGAACAAAGTTTTCAAGCATCTTTGATGCGCAGGTCGTTCTTATTCCGTCCGTGCAGATGTTGTCCTTTATTGCAAGAGGTATACCGGTGAGTGCCTTTGCCTCACCCTTATCTATAATCTCCTGCGCCTTTTCCGCATTTTTCAGTGCCTCGTCATCGGTCACTGTGATATATCCGAGTACATCGGGATCTTTAGCCTTTATGCTGTCTGAATATTCCTTGCAAAGCTCTGCGGCGCTTATCTGCTTTGTGTCGAGCATTTCACGCAGAGAACCCAGTGTCTGTTTTTTAAGCTCCATTATTCTCTTATCCTTTCAGCTCGTTTATCAGTCTACCATCTTCGGAACTACATAGCAGTTTCCGCTGGGCTGTGTGTTGCTGAGCAGCTTCTCTGTGGGGAATGAGGGCTTTGCAACGTCTTTTCTTACCTCGTCATAGCTTATGCTGTTATTATCCTTGGTATCATCGTAAACTACGTCAAATTCCTTTACGGTGTCCATAAGCTCGATTATCGCGCTCATTTCGCCCATTACCTTTTCTTTACCCTCATCGGTATAATTGAGCTTGCTCAGATTACACAGATGGTCAATGGTCTTTATATCCATTATGCCGTCATTCCTTTCCTTCGGGGCTTTTTCTGCCGTTTGTGGCAGAACCTACTGACCCATTATAGTTATACTTTAACTATTATACAACATTGCGAGCCTATTTGCAAGCGTTGGAGGGTAAAAAACTGTGTTTAAGTGAGATTTGAAAACACTACCGAGGTATTTTAGTATACTATTAAAGTATAATTACCCTGCCTTGTCCGCTTTAGCACCGGTTGAAATATAAGCGTATTTACTGTTTTTTTTCAAAACCGCCGTCAACGTAACATTCAAAAATAAGCAACATTGGGAAAGGCAAATTTACATTGCCTTTCAGACACACAAGAACTCCCCCGACCTATCATCGGGGGAGTTCTTGCATTGATTGAGGGGATGTATATAAACTTTCGTTGTACTTAGTCGGAGCGGTATCGCGTCTGCGGTAACTGCGCCCCTATAATAACCGCCATGGCGGCAATCAAGGCACTCGCCTTATCGTCTTCGGAAATCCTTTTCCTCTGACTATGGCTAAATTATAACACCCGTTTGTTAATTGAATAATAACTGAGGGTGAAAAAATTATGAAAAGAAGAAATTCCCCGACTTTTTTCGCTATCCCTATTGACAAATCGCCCGTATCAGTATATACTGTATATATAACACATAAACAGTTTGACCAGCTTGTTATGTGACGTAAGCTTACAACACCAAAAAGGAGGAACTATGAAAATTCTTCTTAATTCCGATATTCCGATATACAAGCAGATCTCGGCCGATTTCAAGGAACATATTATGAACGGCACGATTTCCGCCGGGGAATATCTTCCCTCAATAAGAGGACTTGCAAAAGAGCTTAAAATCAGCGTAATAACCACTATGAAAGCCTATGAGGAACTTTGCTCGGAGGGGCTTGTCAGCGCAGTTCAGGGCAAGGGCTATATAGTCAACGCTCAGGACACCGGCATGATAAAGGAGCAGTATATGCGCCTTCTCGAACAGCATCTGCAGGACGCACTCGACTGTGCAAGGCTTGCGGGGCTATCCGTTGACGAGGTATGCGAGGTGCTGAAAACACTCGGCAGTATTGAATGATTTATTTAAAAGGAGATAATATGGAAGAGGTAATCAAGGTAAGTGATCTTACCAGAAAATATAAAGATTTTTCGCTGGGTCCTGTTGACCTTTCATTCCCGAAAGGCTTCGCAACGGCGCTTATCGGTGCAAACGGCGCAGGAAAAACAACACTTATGGATATAATCTGCGGCATCACCGCAAAGACAGACGGCACAGTAACATATTTCGGAGAAACCGATAACGCCGACAATGGTAATGTAAAGGAGCGCATCGGCTACTGCGCATCGCAGGCGATGTTCCCGGCTAACTGGAAGGTGAGGGATATTGCACTTTCTATGAGCCTTGCGTTCGATAAATTCAGCAAGGACAGATTTTATTCACTTCTCGGTGAGCTTGGCGTTACCGATGAGAAAAACAGTAAAAAGCCTTTATCGAGTATGTCGGACGGTATGAAGATGAGAGTGTTCTTAGCGTCGGCTTTTGCAAGAGATACAGATTTACTGGTGCTTGACGAGCCGGGCTCATCGCTCGACCCGCTTATGCGTGACAGGCTGTGCGACCGCTTCCGTGACTATATAGACAGCGGTAACGGCGAAAAGAGTATAATTTTCTCGACCCACAACATCGCCGATATGGAGAATGCCGCAGACTATGTAATATTTATGGATAACGGCAAGGTAGTCGAGCAGGGCTTCACAGAGGACCTGAAGGACAAGTATATTGCCCTCAGTGCCGAGCCTGAAAGTCTTGACAAAATATCGCCGCTTCTGCTCTGTTCTTCTCATTCATCGTCCACAGCAACAGGTCTTGCCTTAGCCGAAAACAAGCTGAAGCTCGAAGCACTGGGTGCTGTTACGGAACGTCCTACATTAAGCCAGCTTAGCATTGACCTTATGAAGATTGCGGAAGAAAAACGCCTTGCTCTTAAAAAGGAGGCATAAGTATGATGAAATCGGTACGCTTATTCAATGCTAACACGCTGTTCAAGGTTTCGCTCGTTATGATCGTTATGGTTGCGGCAATATATGTTATAGGCTTCTTAGTCGGCTCTGCCGCAGGAAAAAGCGACAGAGAAAACACAGACGACTATGCAGCGGCCGCAGAGGAAAATGACGATATTGCATATTCCGCCCTTAACACAGTGTGCTGTGTTATCGGCTTTGCAGGTGCGCTATTAATAAACGGCAACGCCATAAACCTTTACTATAAGGTTGACGGCAGTAAGTACGCAAGGACGATAAAGCACGGCGGAGAAAAGTTTGGCAAGTCGCTTGCAGGCTCTGTTATAATCTCGTCTGTTACTGCGGTGGCAGTATCGCTCGTACTCGGAATTTTCACGCTTATGGGCGGTGACCTTGAATTTGCAGATCTGCCGCCTATGGTGCTGTTTTCGCTCGGCGCATCGCTTCTGTCCGGCATTCTGATACGTCCGCTCGTATCAACAAAAACCGCTAACGCAAGAAGCATTCTTCTTCTGATAACGTTGCTTGTCGCTATGTTTATTCTGTCAGCAACAGCAACGGCGGCGAGCCATATAAGCTACAGCGCCGCACTTACTATGAGCATTATATTAACAGTAGTCGGTGCGGTCGGAACGGCAGTATCAACAGTATCTGCCTGCCGTTATATCAAGGAAAACTGGCAGTTCTGAGGAGGTATATGAAGATATGAAGAATTTTCTTTTATCGCTTAGATTTATTATAAAGCGTGTTTTCAGGCTTACCGGTGCCAATATTGCGTGGCTTATCGTCACCGCTCTGATCGTTGCGATCGGAACAGAATCAATGGGCGTTGAGCCTGTTGCAAGAGGTGATTATGACTATCAGTTTTATCTGATGATGTTGCCGTACCTGTTGGTCTTTTTGTCTTTCGGATTATCGTCGGCCTATTCGGACGTTTATGCGAGCGTTTATATCCGTACAAGCGGGCTTTACAAGTGCCTGAGGACGAGGGCGGTGCAGGTGTTCATACTGTTGTTTGATGTTGTGTCTCTGATACCGGCTGTTATCGTTACCGCCGTTGTAAATCCTGCCGCACTGCCCGACTTTTTACTTATATCGGCAATAATAATCGGCATCAGTCTGCCGCTTTCATCGGCTTATTTCCTCATGTGGATGGTCTTCTGCGGATACTCGATATTCAACTTACTGTCGGGCTTTTTCGGGGACGGATATATGGCAGACGGCTTTGCGTTTATGCCGGCTGAGCTTTCCGACAGTCTGCCTGTTGCGGCGTTGCTTGCAGTGGTGATACTGCTTGCAGGGCTTATAGTTTCTTTTATCATATCGGATATTATTTTCCGCATAAGAAAGCGGCCTCGTGACAGACAGATACCGAAGGGAGCAATGCAGGCGTGAGGGCGTCAACGCTCACCTTTCAGCATACGGTCTATAGATGCAGATGAGATTTTTATCGTTGTTACAAAAGACGCTGTAAGTACACAAGCAAACATAAACATACAGGATACCGCACCTGCGATAAGCTGAACAGTGCTTATAATCTGCACAGATAAATCAAAATAGCTTTCAAGCCATATGTTATACACGGCATTTACACCGACCGACAGCAGAAATCCGGCTATGCCCGAAACAAAAACAGCAAGAACCGTTTCCGCAAGAGTTATTCCGTACACATCCGTTTTTGTGGCTCCGAGCGCTCTCATCACAGCTATTCTCTGTGCGGTGTCCGAATAATACAGCAAAAGTGCGGATGCCGCCGACAGCAACATTGAAACACATATAAGCGGCAGTATAACAATCAGAATCTTCTCGATAAAGGCACTTACTCTGTCTATTCTTGAATATATCATAAGATCGAGTCCGACAGTTGCGTGAATACCGTTTTTTTCGGCTTGCTCACACGCTTCAAGCGCTTTCTGAAAGCTGTCATAATACAGATGTACTGCGGCATCGCTGTAGCAGAGTTTTGTTTTTTCGGCGGCGCTTTTTGTAATCATCAAGCTTTGTCCGAACACGCTTGCGGCAGCCTCACTGCTTGCTATTCCGCAAACGGTAAACCCGTCAAGATATATTTCACCGTTGTCGGTACGTTTCAGTGAAACACGATTGCCTGTCAGCCTTTCCATTTCCTCACGGGTAAATCCCAGTTCGGACAGAAAATCTTCCGAAATAACGACCTCGTCATCACCGCTTATGTTTCTGCCGTACAAAAAGATTTGTTTGTCGGGATAGTTGTGTTCAAAGCTGATACGTTGATTTTCCGAAATCACATCATACCGCATATCTACCGCAAGAATACGCTTGCTCTGCCGCATCATATCCACAGACGCAGTTTTTTTCATATCGTCACCGCAGATAAGCGTTATATCCTTCACCAGATGGTCTTCACTGTAATTTGACTGTGATATGGAATTCAGATATTCGCTTGTCGTATATATATTGTATTGATAACCGACGTTGCAGGAGATTACTTCTGACACGGCGGTTATTTTTGATATAATATCGTCCGCAGTATCCTCTGCCTGCTTTGCGGTATCGGAATATGGAAACACCGTTGCACACGCCTGATCTATATGCTTGTACTGTATATCCGATAATTCATCGGTAACTGCCGACACAAAAACAGCCGCTGAGCAACACAGCAGCACAACAGTCAAAACGCTTACAGCCACCCTCAGCATAATACGCTTGTGTCCGGTCAGATTCTTCATTGCCAGCTTTAATATATCGGTTATTTTCATCTTACGCCTTTCTGTTATCTGTCATATTCTCTTACCGTGTCAGAGAGGTTTATTCCGCTCAGCGTGCGGAATTTGCAATAAAGCATAACCGCAAGTACGGCTATAAACAAGAGAGCGAATGCCGATATGCCCACAATGCCGCTTACTGTTTCCAAAGCCACCTCAAAACAAAGCAGGCTTTTTGTCAGGGATGAAACATAGGAAAACAGCAGGTGCATCAGCAAAAATCCGATTGCAGCGCCGAGCAGCAGTGATGAAAAATAAGGGATAAAATATATTGCGTATACGTTGTTTTTTCTCGCCCCCAACAGTATGAAATTTGTCATTATATGCGAGCGTTTCGCTATTGTTACCGAAAATGTATTTAAAACAGAAAAGAAAGCTATCCCTGCAAACAAAACAGCCAGCCCGATAAAAAGTATGTACGCATAGTTAATAGCGGTTATACCCATTTCAAACGCACTTGTATCTATATCAAACCCGTTTTGCCTTGCCGCCGTGACCGTTTTGTCATATTGGTGCATGCTGTTTATCGTGCATGAAAAAACGCTGTCAATCTGTCGGTTATTTGCAACCGCACTGTCGTAATATGAATTAAACGGAACGATAACGGGATACGCAAAAACTGTGTTCTCTCCGCTGTATATTCCTGCTATCGTGTATTCCTTTATCGTTTTTTCTTTACTTTTAACACTCAACTTATCACCGACGGCAAGCGATTCCGAAAGGGCTATATATTCATTTATCCACATACTGTCAGATTCCGGAGTATCGAAACACGGTTTTATATCCTCCCCGCTGATCATTTCACAGTCGAAGCCTGAGGACTCGCTAAGCAGCTCATCAATGAAGTACAGCGGAAGATTTTGCAGAAACTCGATTTTCTTTCCGCTGTCAGACACATATATACCGGCATCATAATCCGCCGACGACAGATGTACAGCTTTATCAAAGCCGCACTCCGACAGCTTGTCCTTAACACCGGCAGTATAACCGCAGGTTACAATGAATTCGTGTCCTCCCTGCGTCTGTTTATCAAGATAATCGTAATAATCCCGCCGTAAATTCACTGCTGTCAGAAACAGACAGGACGCAACCGCAGAAACTATCGCAAACATAAGTGCGGTAATAATAAGATAAGGCAGACACTTTTTTCCTTCTCTCACAGCAAGCCTTATTTCATCGTATAATTTCATCGCTTACCACCATACCGTCACTGAGCGTAATTATTCTGTCGCACAACCGTGCGTCTGTCTTGCTGTGAGTGACCATCACCACAAGAGTATCTTCATCGACAAGCCCCCGCAGCAGTTCCATTATGCTTTCACTGTTACGGCTGTCCAGATTTCCGCAAGGCTCATCCGCAAGTATCACATCAGGCGAATGAACAAGCGCCCTTGCGATAGCCACCCTCTGCTTTTCTCCACCCGACAGCTTGTTGCACTTGGTTCTCAGCTTATCATCAAGCCCCACCCGTGCGACCGCTTTCCTGATCATATCGTCACGCTGTGATCCCGGCACTTTGTTTATTATAAGCGGAAGCTCGATATTGTCATATACCGTGTAGCAATCAATGATATGAAACGCCTGAAAAACAAATCCCACAGTTTTACTGCGGTAAGTGCTAAGCTGTTCTTCCGACAGACCTGCTATATTTTTTCCGTTCGCTATGACCTTTCCGCCGGTTGCGCTGTCTATCGCTCCGAGTATGTTCAAAAGCGTTGATTTTCCGCTCCCCGACTCGCCGACAATCGCCACCATCTGCCCCTTGCTTATATCAAGATTTACATCCTTCAGAGCATAGCACACTCCGTCACCGTCAGCATAGCTTTTATTAAGATTTTCCGTCCGGTACATTATACCGCCCATAAGTTATCCCTCCGATACCCAAAACGGCACACCGTGTATATTAAGTGTGCCGTAATTGTTACTGTGCAATTTTATATGTTTTATTCAGAAACGTCACGCTCTGTTTGTCGCCTCCGAGCTGCATTGCAACCATAAATTCAGCAGAATCGGAGCTATCCGACTGCAGAACGTTAAACCAAATCTCATTCGTATCCTTATCAAAACGATATGTATAAGCATCGTCAAGCCTTTCGGCAAGAGCCGTCTTATCTTCTATCATATCGCCGACAAGGTCTTTTGCGAGTGCTTCAAAATCATATCCGACAAATCTGAAGCTGTTGTCCTCATTAAAGCTGATATACTGCTTTGACTTGTCTGCGTCAAGATAGTAGTTTCCCTGCACCGCTCCCGGCTCGCCTGACTTGTCGGATCCGCTCTTATCGGCACAGGCGCATACGGAAATTGAGGTCATTGTGACAAGCATCAGTACCGCCACAGCTTTTTTAAAACGGTTTTTGATTTTCATCGGTCGAATTGCTCCTTTTAATAGTATCGTTAATAGTATCGCATTCGGCTTTCAAGTAAAATACAGGCAAAATACCCCTGTAAAAAAATTATAGCATATTAGCTATTTTTTGTCAACTCGTCTACATTCTGGCGTAAGCTGCTCAATGCCGGAGTTAAATTTCCCGCCTGCCTCTTGACAAATAAAGTAAGCTGTGTTATAATCCGCTTGTATCGGAAGTTCCGATATTCTAAATTCAAAACGAAAGGACCGAATGCAATGCGTACAAATTCCTGACAAGAGCAGAACGAAATACCCTTATAGCCCTTGCCGCCCTATATGATAAGACGGGCGATGAAGCGTGCTTGGTTTCGTGTCTGCAATGCAGGAATGTATTGCTGTCGGTCTTGTATTATGCCCTTTTTCGCCGTGTGTTTATGCGAAGATCGGGATAAAAAGCCGTGGGAGCGTATGTTCCTGCGGCTTTTTTGATACAGAAAGGGGTATGATATTATGTCTATAATCAGTGTAAACAATTTAACCTATTACTATGACGGCTGTGATGAAGCCGTGTATGAGAATGCGTCATTCACGCTTGACACAACGTGGAAAACAGGGCTTATAGGCAGGAACGGACGGGGTAAGACCACACTTCTGAAGCTGTTGACAGGCGAGCTTGAAAACGGCGGTGCGGTGAGCACAAAGTCTGAGTTCCTGTACTTTCCTTTTGATGTAGAGGACAAGGATATGACAGGCAGTGAGCTTATCGGGGTGATATGCCCCGGAGTCGAAGAATGGGAAGTTATCCGTGAGCTGTCTTATATGGGTACGGACTGCGAAATTCTGTACAGACCGTTCAACACGCTGTCGGGTGGTGAACAGACAAGGCTGCTGCTGTGCCTGCTGTTTTTGCGCGACAACGCTTTTCTGCTGATAGACGAGCCGACCAACTGCCTTGACCTTGACGCAAGAGAGGTGATAGGCGACTATCTCAAAGCAAAGAGCGGATTTATACTTGTATCACACGACCGTGATCTGCTTGACAAATGCACCGACCATATACTGTCGCTGAGCCGCAGTGATATCGAAATAATAAACGGTAACTACAGCGTGTGGAAAGAGAACTTCGACAGAAAAGAAGCAAACGAGCTTATGCGTGACAAGAAGCTGAAAAGTGAGATAGGGCATCTCAAAGCCGCCGCAGAACGCAGTAAAAAGTGGGCTGATACGGCGGAGAGCAGAAAGATAGGGATCGATCCGACAAAAACCGAAAAGTCGCCTGACAGGAGAGCTGTTGAGGGAGCTAAGGCGAAAGCCCTTATGAAGCGTATGAAAGCTGTCGAAAACCGCAGACAGTCGGCGATAAACGAGAAATCGGAGCTGCTGAAAAACCGCGAATATATTGATGTGCTGAAAATCCCCTCGATCAGGGCTAAATCGGCAACGGTGCTTTCGGTGCAGAACCTTGTTCCGTATTATTGCGGCAATGCTTTATGCGAGCCTGTTTCATTTACGCTGTCTTACGGGGAAAGGCTGTGTCTGTCGGGCAAAAACGGCTGCGGAAAATCTACGATCCTTAAAATCATCGCAGGGGCGGATATAAGCTACAGCGGAAGTATAGCAAAAGCGCCCGGGCTTAAAATATCGGTATTGCCGCAGGATACAAATGGGCTTTCAGGAACGCTTGACGAATTTTCAGAGCGGCTCGGTGTTGACCCGGAGCTTGTCCGTGCGATACTCGCGAAGCTCGGTTTTTCTCGCAAGGAGCTTATCGGACGAACCGAAAATCTAAGTGCGGGACAGAAAAAGAAGGCGCTTATAGCGGGCAGTCTTGCCACACCCGCAAGCCTTTATATATGGGACGAGCCGCTGAACTTTGTCGATATTATTTCAAGGATACAGCTCGAACGGCTACTCAGTGTGAATACGCCGACTATGCTCCTTGCGGAGCATGACAGGTATTTCTGCGAGAATACGGGGACGGAAAGGTTTTATATAACAAAAGGATAGGTATATATGGGGCTGTGACGCAACCCGGAAAAGGAAAAAGGATAGGTATATATATGGCTGTGACACAACCCGGAAAAGGAAAGGTGAGTCGAAGCGCAAAAATAGTGCGCTCGTCTCGCTTTTTTCGTATAGTACACTTTTGCTAAAGCAATATAATAGGAGCAAGCTGAGGAATTGTGCCGCTGTTCCTTGGTTATTATGACAATTTTTGTTGGCTATATTTCACAAAATATCAAGACAAGTCTTGATTTTGCATAGTATGAGTGATATTCTAACAATAGAAAAAGTGTTTCTTTTTCAAAAACAAAACTGATGTACTTATGAAAAGAAAAAGAACACGCAAACCGCTTATTTGCGCAGGAAACAGACGATTATTCGGTAGTATTCCAGAATAAAGACGGATCAAAAAACAATACTTGACGCATCTTTATACAGCAAGAAAAGTACAACAAATTTCGGCTCTTCGCACCAAACTCAATTATGAGAAACAGCAATGAAAAAATAAGTGATTCAATATCATTGTATGACAAATCAAGTCTGATAAAAAATGGAGGGAAATGCCATGAAAAAACTAACAAAAACAACAGCACTTGTATGATGCAACGGCACAAACAGCTGACCTTGCAGAGTTGTAAAACCGGCAGAGCAAGCAACACCCGACACCGCATTTCAATGTTTAATTAGGTCTTTCGACAGACTGCGAGCCACGGCAAATAGTCGTGGCTCAGATCATATTCTTTTGTTTTAAATCAAAGCATATGCAGCTTTTTTGTAGCATATGCGTTAAGCGACATATCCGCAATATTTCCCGCAAGATACTCATAATAGCTCTGACAGCCTATCATAGCCGCATTGTCGCCGCAAAGCGATATATCGGGCATATAGAACTGCTTTCCGCTTGCATTTGCCATCTCCGACAGCTTATCACGGAGCATGGAATTTGCCGCTACGCCGCCTGCAAGCGCAAGCTTTGTATAGCCTAGCTCATTTGCCGCCGCCATAAACTTTTCCGCCAGGATAGAGGTGATAGTGTCCTGAAAACAAGCGGCGAGGGAATTTACATCGGTTTCGATGCCCTTCTGCTCGTTGTTGTGGATAAGGTTTATTACTGCGGTCTTAAGTCCCGAAAAGCTGAAGTCATACGGATTTTTCGTTGCGGGGCGGGGGAGCTTATACATCTTCGCGTCACCCTGCTTTGCCGCTCTGTCGATATGTACACCGCCGGGATAAGGAAAGCCCATTGCCCTTGCGGCTTTGTCGAACGCTTCGCCTGCCGCGTCATCGGTAGTCTTGCCGACTGTTTCAAGCTCGGTGTAGCTGTTTACCTTTACAATATGGCTGTGACCGCCCGATACCACAAGGCACAGATAAGGCGGCTCGAGCTCGGTGTGGGTTATGTAATTCGCCGCAATATGACCTTTTATGTGGTGCACTGCAATAAGCGGCTTGTTCTTTGCAAGTGCAAGTCCCTTGGCGAAGTTCACACCGACAAGCAGAGCGCCTATAAGTCCGGGGGCGTTGGTCACTGCTACTGCGTCAACGTCATCAAGCGTCATATCTGCCTTTTCAAGCGCTTCTGCGCACACGCCCGTTATGTTCTCACAATGTCTGCGCGATGCTATTTCGGGGACAACTCCGCCGTACAATTTATGCTCATCTATCTGTGTGGCTATCACAGAGGATAATACTTTTCTGCCGTCCTCGGTTATCGCCGCGGCCGTTTCATCGCAGGAGCTTTCTATCGATAATATCTTCATTTTGTCTTCCTTAGTATTCGGCTACACTGTAGTAGTCGTGGTTTTCGTCATAAATATCAAAGCCGAGATCCATAAGCTTCTTTGTATCGGCAAAGCGGTTTTCGACTTCACAGCCGTATGTCAGCGTAATGATCTTCTTATCGTTCATACCTGCATAACCGATAAAGCAGAAGCCCGCCTCATCGGTAAAGCCTGTTTTAAAGCCATATACTTCATACGGTATTGTTGTATCTGTGAGCAGAATATTTCCGTTGTCCCAGCTGTGAACGCCGCCCTCTTCGTCATATACTATCGCAAGCGGCTGACAGGTGATATCACATATTGTACTGCTCTGCGTTGCCGCGATAGCAAGCTTCAGCATATCGGACGCTGTGGTATAATGATCGTTATCGTGATAACCGTCGGGGACGGTGAAATGAGTGTTCTCTGCTCCGAGCTTTTTTGCATAGTCATTCATCAGCACAGCGAAATACGACACAGCCTCGCTGTCGCTGATATCATCGCCGTACACCTTTCTTGCAACATTGACAGCTATCGTATATGCCGCGTCATTGCCGGAGGGGGCAAGCATTGCGGTCAGTATCGCATTCCGGCTGAGAGTTGAACCCTGCGCTATCCACGACATACTGGAGTCCTGCGCAACAAGCTCAAGCTCGCTTCCGACATAGTATATAAACTCGGGTGATGTATATTCTATCGCCGTCAGCGCTGTGAGCAGCTTTGTGGTGCTTGCAGGGTAGACAAGCTCATCGGCATTCTTAGAATATATGATCTTACCTTCTGTAAGGTCGTAACATATTGCCGCATGGCAGTTTACAAAATCGTCGCCATAGACCGGCTCGGGTTCGGGGGCTTCTGTAGTTGCCGCTGTCGTTGTAGTGGTGGTTGTTGTCGTTTCGGCAGTTGTCTGTATCGGCTTTACAACACTAACAGCGGGCTTGGCTCCGCCTTGTACATTACTGTTTCTGCCGTCCATTGTGAGGTCTACGCTACCGCAACCTGCGCTTACGGCAACGACAGACACCATAAGCATACAGCAAAGAGCAGCTTTTATTTTATTTTTCTTATTGAGTACCGTTGCTATCAGTCCTTCCGACAAACAGTTAATTATTCTGCGCTTTGCTGTATAGACTCTATACTCTGTTTTGCTTCCTGCTTTACTTTGTATGGCAGTGATTCAAGTATCATTTCCGACATACGCTTATCGGGTGAAAATATGAGCATTGTTCTGCCGTGCGTCTTGTGCTTTGCAATAAGATAATACGCATTTATATTAGTTCCGTCCGATGCGATAACGGTCGCGTCGGCATTTGCACCGTTAGTGCCGTCATATATGCCAAATTCCTCTACCGTATTCATCTTTAATGTGATAAGACGTTTCCTTTTTCTTTTGCCTGTTATCTTGTCGATATCAAGATCGTCATTTGTAAGTATATACTCATATTCATAGCTCATTCCTGTCAGAAGCCATACCAGTCCGAACAGCGCTCCTACCGAAAGAAGCGTCAGCACCATAAATCCTGTAAAGAATGACAGCCACATAAGAACGGTAGCAACAACCAGTCCTAAAACCGTAAGACCTATTCTCTTTGCCCAGTCAGCACCTGTCGTAGCCTTTTTAACAAGCTGTTCACCAAATGTATCCAATTTGTACCTCTTTTCTGCTATCGAGTAGCCTATAACATACATATTTTATTTTAACATAAAATCCGCACTATTTCAAGCGGATTTTGTCTATAAGCACAATTTCACGGATCTTTCACTTGAATGTGGCTGTGATAAACAACAACGCCCACCGAAAGGTGGGCGCATGGCGCATATAAATATTCCGGATGATCAAACCAAAATAAATTCTTTTTCTAAAACTTTGATTTTGCCTTCTTCGACATATTCATAGTAAGCACCTGTAACCGTGTCTTCGTCGAAAGTTCCGATTTTTAAATAATCAAAAATTATTACATGTATAATGGGTCCCGGTTTAGCGGTCATATAGTTATACTTACTTTTAACTCCATAAGCGTTCATCGCTTCTTCAACGTCCTGTTTGTATAAATCCTCAGTGGAATATTCACTTACCGGTCCGCAGTAATCATTTAACAGCTTTTGCAGTTCTTCTTCATTACCCATTACTATATAATTTTCATCAAGGTCAATATATAAATTACTGTTTGCATCTCCGTTCAAATAATATCTTCCGTACTTCAGTTCCGGTTGATCGTAGGAGACATTGGTGTCAGCCGTAGCGCTTGTGCACGCCGTGCAAATAATAGCTATTATTGTTACAAGTGTCAATGCCAATAGTTTTTTCATAATAACCCTCCTAAAATTACGTTAAACTTATACAAGGTAGAAATTATCGTTACCGTTTGTTTTCATACCGGTCTGCGGATATTCGTAAGCACTTCCACATTCATTGTTTTTATCAAAAGTGCCGTCATGGAAATAATCAAAGAAAATATAATTATGATATTCATTGCCAACTTTGACCGCCGCGTAATTATACTCGCTTTTACTGCCATATGCAAGCATTATTTCATCTACATTATCCTTTAGCTGTTCCTCATTGGAGTAAGTATCTCCTGCATATCGGCGGCAAAAATCCTCTTGATGCTTTCTTAGGTTTTCTCCGCCCATAACTATGAAATTTTCATCCAGATCTACATACAGACCGCTTTCTTTGTCACCATTGAGATAATACCTGCCATATTTAAGTTCCGGCTTTTCGACCGACACATCGTTATCAGCTGCAACATTTGCACACGCAGTGCAAATAAGCGCCATTATTGTTACCAGTGCCGATACTAATAAATTTTTAATTTTCATAATGTTACCTTCAATTTTTTAATAATAGTGCCTGCTGTACGGTTTAATGAATGTTTGCTGTTGATTGTTTACTTTTTTGCCACGATTAGAAATTTTTATATACTTTTCCCCGAAAAGCCATTGTCCGTAAATATCTACATCGCCCTGTACAATAATATTTCCGTTAAATCTAGTATCTAAAAAATTCCCTTCAATATCACATTTTGCCGGCTTTGTAAAAGTAGCAGTAAAACATTCCGACGTTATTCCGCCCACACTTGTTGTTGCTCTGATAAAAAAATTCATATCAGTCATAAATGCCATCACACCAATTTTCTCTTTGCTTATCGTGATAGCACCTTTTGTGTTAGGTGAGCAATCGTATCCGCCTGTATAATTGATATTACTGCTGTAGTCAACTGCTGCACCGGCACTAATTGTAAATATAACTGTTGATGCAATAGCTAATGTTATCATCGTAGTTTTTTTGATAAATCCGAATTTTTTCATATTACCTCCTTTATAATTCAGCCATAGTCCCTGCTGTCACAACTGAATTAATTTCTTAATTCAGCATTTTCATAATAACCTCCTTTACTTTTTATTCTTGTCGCTCTGTGAATATGCGATTAAATGATCACTTGATTTTCTATTTAAAGTATATCACATTTAACATATATATTGCTACCGTTAATTTTACCAAACTTCACATAAAATTTTGTTTATTATGATAAATTTGCATTATGTCGAATTTTTTGCTGTTTGATTTTATCTATATACTGCTCGTCAGCTTATGATTTTTTGTATTGTTATTCATCTGATACAGTAATATTATAAGTCGATTTGTTCAGAAAAATTACCGATAAACACAACAACGCCCACCTTTCGGTGGGCGTAAGCTATTTAATTATATCAAATTAAACTAATTCGATAACAGCCATTTCTGCTGCGTCGCCTCTTCTGGGGCCGATCTTGATGATGCGTGTGTAACCGCCGTTCTTGTCAGCGTACTTGGGTGCTATATCATCAAACAGTTTCTTAGCTACGTCTTCCTTAGTGATGTAGCTGTAAACCTGACGCTTTGTATGCAGTGTGCCGGCCTTGCCGAGAGTGATCATCTTTTCAGCTGCGCTGCGAACTTCCTTAGCTCTTGCAACTGTAGTAACGATCTTGCCCTTTTCAAGAAGCAGTGTTACCATACCTCTGAGCATAGCCTTTCTGTGATCACTGGTTCTTCCCAGTTTTCTTGAACCTGCCATGGATATTTCTCCTTTCAGACAAATTGAAAGTCACTTGTCAATTGTTGTCATCGTCGCTTGCGAGATCAAAACCTAAAGACTGGAGCTTTGCTCTGACTTCTTCAAACGACTTCTTGCCTAAGTTTCTAACCTTCATCATATCACCCTGCGACTTATTGATAAGGTCGTCAACAGTGTTGATGTTTGCACGCTTCAAGCAGTTGAATGAACGAACGGAAAGGTCAAGGTCATCGATAGTCATCTCGAGGAGCTTATCCTTGCCCGACTCACTCTTGTCTGCCATAAGCTCAGGCTGTATAGCCTCATCAGACAGCTCAACGAACGGCTGCAGATGGTCTACCAGAAGCTTAGCGGCATATGAGACTGCCTCTTTTGCAGAAATCGTACCGTCTGTCCAAACCTCTAATATAAGCTTGTCATAGTCGGTGCGCTGTCCTACACGGGTGTTCTCAACTGTATAATTCACCTTTAAAACAGGTGTATAAATGCTGTCGACAGCAATTATGCCGATTACCGGCTGAAGCTGCTGCTTGTTCTTTTCAGCAGACACATATCCTCTGCCCTTGTCGAGCGTGATCTCCATATAGAGCTTTGCTCCGGGGCCGAGGGTAGCTATATGCATACCGGGGTCGAGAATTTCGATCTCACTGTCGGCCTTTATGTCACCGGCAGTAACATCGCACTCGCCCTCAGCTTCAATATAAACTGTTTTCGGGCATTCGCCATACATTTTTGCAATGAGACCCTTGATGTTGAGGATAATTTCCGTTACGTCCTCTTTAACACCGGGGATAGTCGAAAACTCGTGCTGAACGCCGTCAATCTTGACAGACGTTACTGCAACGCCGGGAAGCGATGAAAGCAGTACACGACGAAGGCTGTTGCCAAGTGTGTTGCCATAGCCGCATTCCAGAGGCTCAAGTGTAAACATACCATAGGTTCCATCGGGTTTTAACTTAACGGTCTCGATCACAGGCTTTTCGATTTTTTCAAGCATTTGGTTTACCCTCCCACAAGTTTGTCAGATGTTTTCATCGGGTTAACGATGTACGAACGGGCTGTATCCCCCTTTTCGGGGGAACCGCCCGGTTAATTTTAAATTACGATTTGGCGGGCAATGCCCTCCGCACATATCTCAGTGCGGAATTGTAAATTAAAAATAACCGATACATACCATGCTGTCCACGGTATGAAGAGTTTTCGCAATACTGCTCGACGAGATTATTTTGAATATAACTCGATGATCAGGTGCTCAGCTATTTCATAGTCAAGCTCTTCTCTGCTAAATTCACGAGTAACCTTGGCTGTCATAGCCTCTTTATTTACGTCCAGCCATAACGGAACTATTCTGCCGTTTGTCTGTTCGATGATCTGAGCGAACTTGGGGCTCTTCTTGCTTGTTTCGCTGACTGCAACAACATCGCCGGGCTTTACTCTGTAAGAAGGAACGTCTACCTTCTTGCCGTTTACTGTGAAGTGACCGTGTGTTACTAACTGTCTTGCTTCTCTTCTTGTGATAGCCATACCCATTCTGAATACAACGTTATCAAGTCTTGATTCAAGGATCTTGATGAGGTTTTCACCTGCAACGCCGTCCATCTTAACTGCCATCTCGTAGTAGTGATAGAACTGCTTTTCGAGAACGCCGTAAATGAATTTCAGCTTCTGCTTTTCCTTAAGCTGCAATCCGTACTCAGAAACTTTCTTTCTGTTGTTAGCGTTTGCGTGACGGTTTGTTTCCTTGCTGTATCCCAGTACCATAGGGGATATGCCTAATGCCTTACATCTCTTTAAGACCGGCTGTCTGTCTACTGCCATTTGTCAGTACCTCCGTTTTTTAAATAAATATCGTTTCTGAAGGATAATACCTTCCGCGACACCGAGTAAACTACACTCAGTTTATGATTATACACGTCTTCTCTTGGGAGGACGGCATCCATTGTGAGGAATAGGAGTTACATCCTTGATAAGTCTAACCTCAAGACCTGCTGCCTGTAATGCACGGATAGCTGCTTCACGTCCGGATCCGGGACCCTTAACGTAAACTTCTACAGTCTTCAGACCGTGCTCCATAGCTGCCTTAGCTGCTGTTTCAGCGGCTGTCTGAGCTGCGAAAGGAGTTGACTTTCTTGAGCCTCTGAAACCCATTTCACCGGCTGATGCCCATGATAATGTGTTGCCCTGAAGGTCTGTGATAGTAACTATCGTATTATTGAACGTAGACTGGATATGAGCTGAACCGTTTTCAATGTTCTTACGCTCACGACGTCTGCGAACTACAGGCTTCTTAGTAGCGGTTGCCTTTGCCATTGTTTTACCACCTTTCCGTAAAGATTACTTCTTCTTATTAGCGATGGTCTTCTTAGGACCTTTTCTTGTTCTTGCGTTGGTCTTTGTTCTCTGACCACGAACGGGAAGACCCTTACGGTGACGTGTGCCTCTGAAGCAGTTGATTTCAACCAGACGCTTGATATTGAGCGCTACTTCTCTTCTGAGGTCACCTTCTACAGCTACGCCGAGCTGCTCTATAGCATCACGGATCTTAGCTTCATCATCATCGGTAAGATCCTTGACTCTGGTGTCGGGGTTTACACCGGCCTTTGCCAGAATGTCGTTAGCTGTCTTTCTGCCGATTCCGTAAACGTATGTGAGACCGATCTCAACACGCTTTTCCTTCGGCAGGTCGATACCAGCAATTCTTGCCATATCTTTTTCCTCCTGTTAAATTAGGGCTTAACCCTGTCTCTGCTTATGCTTAGGTTCCTGGCAGATTACCATAACCTTGCCCTTGCGCTTGATTACCTTGCACTTATCGCACATAGGCTTTACTGAAGGTCTAACTTTCATCTTAATATCATCCTTCCTGTATTTGTTACAGACGAGCGTTTGCTCGTATTCGTTTATGCAGACTTACTTGGCTCTCCAGGTAATTCTGCCTTTAGTCAGGTCATACGGTGACATTTCGACTGTTACCTTATCACCGGGTAAGATACGAATAAAGTTCATTCGCAGCTTGCCGCTTACATGAGCCAGTATCTTATGTCCGTTTTCAAGTTCGACCTGAAACGTTGCGTTAGGCAGCGCTTCAACGATCTTGCCGCTTACCTCGATTACATCTTCTTTAGACAAGCTTGTCACTCTCCTCGGCGATGTTGTCTGCCTCGCGGTTCAGTGCCGCTAATGCAGATCTTAGTTTTTTGTTTGTGATATCCGCAAGCTCTACAGTAACCAATGTTTTCTGCAAATGGAGCGGATTTTTCTTTTTGGGCTTTTCGACCTTGCGCAGCTTGCCGTCAGCAATATACGCAAAACCGTTTTCTGCCCGTATGACCGCATAATAGCTCCCGCTGTCATGACCTGCCATACTTTTTACAACCATACCGGCTGCAATAACCGTATTGTTCATACGCCCTCCGTTATTTCTTCGGGTGGTGAAGTGAGCTTTCCGTGAGAATAAGCGGATCACCGTTTGTTATTGCGATAGTGTGCTCAAAATGCGCACTGTAATTACCGTTTGCCTCAACCACCGTCCATTTGTCAGGCAGTATACGGATCTCGGCTGTAGTTTCATTTATCATAGGCTCAATGCAGATTGCCATTCCAGGTACAAGTCGCGGACCTCTGCCGGGCTTGCCGAAGTTAGGAACTTCGGGGTCCTCGTGCATATCGTGTCCGATCCCGTGACCGATGAACTTTCTTACTACATAGTAGCCTCTTGATTCACAATAAGTCTGCACGGCATTTGAAATGTCGCCGATTCTGTTACCGGGAAGCGCCATCTTTATACCCTCGTACAAAGCAGCCTCAGTGACCTCAAGGAGCTTTTCGGCTCTCTCGGGAACCTTGCCGACTTTAAAGGTATAGGCGTTATCACCGTTGAAACCGTCGATCTCAGCGGTAACATCGACTGAAACGATGTCGCCCTCTCTGATGATCTTCTTCTTTGAAGGAATGCCGTGTATCAGCTCGGAGTTGACTGAAATGCAGGCACTGCCTGTAAAGCCTCCGTAACCGAGTGATGAGGGGATAGCGCCCTTTGATACGATAAAATCATGAATGATCTTATCAAGCTCCCATGTACTCATTCCGGGCGTTATTGCATTGCCCGCAACGATAAGAGCATCAGCCGCTATCTGATTGGCTTTCTTCATTATTTCAATTTCTTTTGCCGATTTAACCTGAATCATTACTTTGCCTCAACTGCCGCAAGGGTGAGCTTTGAAGTTTCTGCGATCTCTTCCTGACCCTGTACGGTTATAAGCTTGCCCTTTCTCATGTAGTAATCCTTGAGAGGTGCAGTCTTTTCATAGTAGGTCTTCAGTCTTGCGACTACCGTTTCGGGCTTATCATCGATACGCTGAACTACGTTAGCGCCGCAAAGATTGCACTTGCCTTCTACCTTTGTAGGCTTAAAGTCTACATGGTAAGAAGCGCCGCATCCTTCGCAGACTCTTCTGCCCGAAAGTCTTGAGATGATCTTCTCATCAGGAACAGAGATCTCAATTACCTTGTCGATCTGAACGCCCATAGCGTCAAGTGCCTCGGCCTGAGCAACTGTTCTCGGGAAACCGTCAAGAATGAAACCGTTTTTTGCATCATCCTGAGCGATTCTGTCCTTTAAGATGCCGATAACGACTTCATCGGGAACGAGATCGCCTCTGTCCATACACTCCTTTGCTGCAAGACCGGCAGGTGTGCCGTTCTTTACAGCTTCTCTGAGCATATTTCCTGTTGATATAGCGGGTATACCAAGCTTTTCGCAGACTACTTCTGCCTGTGTTCCTTTACCTGCGCCGGGTGCGCCTAAGAAAATAAGATTCATATAAGTTCCTTTCTCTTATTCGAGGAAGCCCTTATGATGACGCATCATCATCTGGCTTTCGAGTGCACGGACTGTTTCAAGAGCAACGCCTACAACGATGAGTATTGTCGTACCACCGAGTGAAAGGCCTGTAATGCCTGTGAGGTTCTGGAATATAATAGGGAATATTGCGATGATACCAAGGAATATTGCACCTACCAGAGTAACCTTTGAAAGTGAGTTGTGGATGAAATCCGATGTGGGCTTGCCCGGACGATAACCCGGGATAGCACCGTTGTTCTTCTTAAGGTCATTGGCTATCTGTACAGGATTATACTGCATTGCAATATAGAAGTAGTTGAAGCCGATGATAAGGAAGAAATAAAGTATTGCATAAACCACGTTGTTAGTGCTGAACAGAGCTATAAAGTCGCTCCAGAATGCGTGGCCCGATGTTGCAGTTACACCGAAGAAGTATCCGATCGTTGCGGGCAGTGACATGATAGACATTGCGAAGATGATAGGCATAACGCCTGCCATTGCAACCTTTATCGGAATGTGGTTTGTCTGACCGCCGTACATCTTTCTGCCGACTACTCTTTTTGCATACTGAACGGGAATACGTCTTTCTGCATTTGTCATAAGGATTACGAATGCGATCATTACAACATAAATAACGAGTATCAGCGGAACGAAGAACCAGTTCTGCGGAGCTACCGAGATCTGCTTGATCAGATTGATAACCATATCGGGAACTCGTGATATGATACCTGCAAACAGTATCATTGAAATACCGTTGCCGATACCTTTCTGGGAGATCTGATCACCCAGCCATATTATAAGCGAAGCACCGGCTACAAAGCAAGCAACTATCGTGATCGCCGCAAGAACTCCGTCAAAGCCGTCTGTATAGAGAACAGCACTCTTGTGTGTTGTTTCGTTTACAGTGTTGCGAAGTCCGATGTAGAATGCTATCGCCTGGAATAATCCAATGCCCAAAGCTACATACTTCGTGATCTTGTTTATCTTCTTACGTCCCTCTTCGCCTTCCTTGCTCAGGCGCTCCAGTGCGGGAATCGCAACCGTGAGCAGCTGAACTATGATCGAGGCGTTGATGTACGGTGTGATCGACATAGCGAACAGCGTACCGTTGCTGAGCGATCCACCCGTCATAACGTCGAGATAATTAAGTATCGTTCCTTCACCCATCATCTGTTTGATAGTTGAGGGCTCAAGGAATGGAACGAAGATTGCCGCGCCGAAGCGGAATATAACTATTATGAGCAATGTAAATAAAATCTTTTTGCGAAGTGCGGGGTCTGCCCACGCGTTTCTAAAGACTTGAAACATTACTCTACCTCAGCCTTTCCGCCGGCACTTTCGATCTTAGCCTTAGCTGATTCAGAGAACTTTGCAGCCTTAACTGTAAAGCTCTTAGTGATTTCACCGTTGCCAAGTACCTTAACGCCGTCAAGAACCTTAGTTACAAGACCTGCTTCGATAAGAGCAACTGTATCGATAACAGCACCGCTCTCAAAGCGAGCTTCGAGGTCGGCTACGTTTACAACAGTGTATTCTGTAGCAAAGATATTGTTAAAGCCTCTCTTAGGCATACGTCTTGCAAGTGATGTCTGACCACCTTCAAATCCGGGTCTTACACCGCCGCCTGAACGTGCCCACTGACCCTTGTGACCTTTACCGGCTGTCTTACCGTGACCGGAACCGTGTCCGCGTCCGATACGCTTAACTTCCTTTGTTGCACCTGCTGCAGGGTATAATTCGTGTAGCTTCAATTGTTACACCTCCTATTTGTTAATGTGCTTATTTAACCTCTATAAGGTGTAAGGAATTATTCCTCAGTAACCTCAACTAAATAAGAAATTTCTTTTATCTTGCCTCTTGTTGCTGCATTGTCGGGCTGAACTGTTTCGGCGCCGATCTTGCGAAGTCCGAGAGAGGCTGCTGTTGCGATGTGGCTGTCCTTACGTCCAACCAGTGATTTAACCAGCTTGATTTTTAAAGCCATTTCGGTTTCCGTCCTTTCTGCAAAGTAAAAGCTTAACCTAAGATCTCTTTTACAGACTTGCCTCTGAGCTCAGCTACCTGCTGTGCATCTCTGAGAGCTGTAAGACCTGCCATTGTAGCTCTTACTACGTTGCAGGGGTTGTTAGAACGAAGTGACTTAGTACGAATGTTCTTGATACCTGCCATTTCTACGACAGCACGAACGGGACCGCCTGCGATAACGCCGGTACCTTCGGGAGCGGGCTTCATAAGAACAGCGCCTGCGCCGAATTTTCCTACTATTTCATGAGGGATCGTTGTACCCTTTAATGAGATCTTAACGAGGTTCTTCTTAGCGTCCTCAAGGCCCTTACGGATAGCGTCGGGAACTTCGTTCGACTTACCCATACCGAAGCCTACGACACCGTTGCCGTCACCAACAACAACCAGTGCGGAAAACTTCATGATACGTCCGCCCTTAACAGTCTTGGATACACGGTTCAGAGCAACAACCTTTTCGGAAAGCTCATAATTGCTTGCATCTAAAAGTGCCAAATTCTTGTCCTCCTGTTTTTATTGCGGGTTTCAGTAAACCCTTGCCTTACTGATTAGAAGTTGAGTCCGCCTTCACGAGCGCCATCTGCGAGCGCGGCAACTCTGCCGTGATATACATAACCTGAACGGTCGAATACTACATCGCTGATGCCTGCTGCCTTTGCCTTTTCTGCAAGAGCAAGACCAACCTTTTTAGCTGCCTCTGCGTTGCCGCCGAAGCCTTCAAAGCTCTTCTCCATTGTAGATGCACTGCAAAGGGTCTTGCCTGCTTCATCATCAATGATCTGAGCGTAAATGTGCTTAGCAGAACGGAAAACGCTGAGACGGGGGCAAGCTGCAGTACCGCTGATCTTAGCACGGATACGCTTGCGACGCTTGATTCTGCTCTTCTTGCTGTCTATTACTTTAACCATTATTTTTCACCCCTTGCGGTTTATTTCTTACCCTTACCTGCTTTACCTTCCTTGCGGCGGATCGTTTCGTCGGTATACTTGATACCCTTGCCCTTATAAGGCTCGGGAGGACGCTTGCCTCTTACTTCAGCAGCAAACTGACCAACCTTCTGCTTATCAATACCTGTGATAATGATCTTGTTAGGTGCGGGTGACTCTATCTTGATGTCTTCTGTATCGGATACGATTACCTGATGTGAGTAACCGAGGTTCATTATAAGATCCTTACCCTGCTTCTGTACACGGTAACCGACACCGTTTACGTCAAGCTCCTTCTTGAAGCCGTTTGTAACGCCTTCAATCATGTTGTGGATAAGTGTTCTTGTAAGACCGTGAAGTGCACGGTTTTCCTTTTCGTCGTCAGGACGTGTAACGGTAACAAAACCGCCGTCAACTGCGATCGACATAGAGGGCTTGAACTCCTTTGTGAGCGTACCCTTAGGTCCCTTTACTGTAACTGTAGAACCGTCTACTTTAACTTCGACGCCGGCAGGAACAGCTATAGGATGCTTACCTATTCTTGACATATCTGTTCCTCCTTAATTACCAAACGAAAGCGAGCACTTCGCCGCCAACGTTGTTCTTGCGTGCTTCTCTGTCTGTCATGATACCCTTTGAGGTAGACACGATTGCAATTCCTAAGCCCTTCATAACCTTGGGCATATCCTTGCTGTTTGAGTAAATTCTAAGTCCGGGCTTGCTTACACGGCGTAAACCTGTAATGACCTGCGACTTGTTCTCAGTATACTTTAAGGTGATTCTGATAACGCCCTGCTTGTCGTCATCTATCACTCTGAAACTCTTAATGTAACCCTCATCAACGAGTATCTGCGCGATCTGCTTCTTCATGTTAGAAGCGGGCACATCAACTGTAGGATGCTTTGCAGAGTTAGCATTACGAATTCTTGTCAGCATATCTGCGATAGTATCGGTGATCTGCATTACTTACTTCCTCCTTGAAAATTTGTTCTTAAATTACCAGCTGGATTTCTTTACGCCGGGGATCTGTCCTTTATAAGCAAGCTCTCTGAAGCAAATTCTGCAGATACCGAACTTACGCATATAAGCGTGAGGTCTGCCGCAGATCTTGCATCTGTTGTAAGAACGTGTAGAAAACTTTGCAGGACGCTGCTGTTTAGCAATCATTGACTTCTTTGCCATAGTTGATAGTTTCCTTTCTTTGTCTTACTTAGCGAACGGAGCGCCCATAAGTGAGAGCAGCTCTCTTGCTTCTTCGTCAGTCTTAGCTGTTGTTACAAAGTTGATATCCATACCGCGAACCTTGTCGATCTTGTCGTATTCGATCTCGGGGAATATCAGCTGTTCCTTGATACCTGTAGAGTAGTTGCCTCTGCCGTCAAATGAGTTGGGGTTGATACCTCTGAAGTCACGAACACGGGGGAGAGCTACGTTGAAGAATCTGTCGAGGAACTCGTACATTCTTTCATCTCTCAGTGTTACCTTGACACCGATAACCATTCCTTCTCTGAGCTTGAAGTTAGCTACTGACTTCTTAGCACGGCAAACAATGGGCTTCTGACCTGTGATCTGCATAAGGTCGCTCATGATAGCGTCTACTACCTTGGCGTTTTCCTTTGCTTCGCCGCAGCCGACATTGATTATTATCTTGTCGAGCTTAGGAACCTGCATTGTGCTTTTGTAACCGAACTTCTTGAAAAGAGCAGGAGCAACTGTTTCTCTGTAATATGCTTTCATTCTTGTCATATCGTTTATTTCTCCTTTAGCGACAGCAGCCGGAAGTTACTTTATCCGACCTCTCTGCCGTAATTCGGGGCGTCTGATTAAAGCTCAGCGCCGCAGTGCTTGCAAACTCTTACCTTCTTGTCGCCCTCAACCTTGTGACCTACTCTTGTAGGCTTGTTGCACTTGGGGCATACAGGCATTACCTTGCACGCATAGATAGGAGCTTCTGCCTTTACAAGACCGCCCTGTTCGCCCTGTCTTCTGGGCTTAACGTGCTTTGTTACGAGGTTTCTGCCTTCAACGATAACCTTCTTTTCCTTGGGAGATACTTCAAGTACCTTGCCCTGCTTGCCCTTGTCTTTGCCGGACATGATCTGAACGTTATCGCCTGTCTTGATGTGTAATGTGTTCATTTACGACCTCCGGATTATAATACTTCGGGAGCAAGTGAAAGGATCTTCATATAGTCCTTGTCACGCAGCTCTCTGGCTACGGGCCCAAAAATACGTGTACCTCTGGGGTTCTTATCTTCCTTTATTATAACGGCTGCGTTTTCATCAAAACGGATGTATGTTCCGTCATCACGTCTGATGCCTGTTGCTGAACGAACGACTACTGCCTTGACAACATCGCCCTTCTTAACAGTTCCGCCGGGGCTTGCTTTCTTTACGGAAGCAACTACTACGTCACCGATGTTAGCGTACTTTCTGCGTGTACCGCCGAGTACTCTGATGCACATAAGCTCTTTAGCGCCCGTGTTATCCGCAACCTTCATGCGTGTCTGCATCTGAATCATGGATTTATTCTCCTTCCGATAAATTTAAAGTAATAAATTACTTAGCCTTTTCGATGATGTTTACTAAACGCCATCTCTTATCCTTGGAAAGGGGTCTGGTCTCCATAATCTCAACCTTGTCGCCGATTCCGCAGGAGTTGTTCTCGTCATGCGCCTTAAGCTTGATTGTACGCTTAATGATCTTCTTGTAGAGGGGGTGGCGGACATTGTCCTTGATTGCTACTACGATAGTCTTGTCCATCTTATCGCTTACAACCATACCTACTCTGGTCTTTCTTAAATTTCTTTCGCTCAAAGTAAAGTCCTCCTCTCTCTTACTTGTTGTCAGCTGCCAGCTCACGCTCACGCTGAACTGTCTTGACAATTGCTATTTCCTTCTTAACAGCGCCGATTCTCGTAGGATTGTCGAGCTTGTTAACGGCGAGCTGGAAACGGAGGTTGAATAATTCCTGCTTAAGCTCTACGAGCTTCTTGTCGAGCTCCATTTCAGATAACTCTCTGATTTCTTTAACCTTCATTACTGCTCACCTCCTGTTTCCTTAGTTACGAACTTGCACTTGATGGGAAGCTTGTGCATAGCAAGACGCATAGCCTCTCTTGCAGTTTCTTCGGGAACGCCTGCGATCTCGAACATTACACGGCCGGGCTTAACAACGGCTACCCAGTACTCAGGTGAACCCTTACCAGAACCCATTCGGGTCTCGGCAGGCTTCTCTGTGATGGGCTTGTCGGGGAATATCTTTATCCATACCTGACCGCCACGCTTGATGTAACGTGTCATAGCAATACGGGCAGCTTCGATCTGGTTTGATGTGATCCAAGCGGGCTCAAGTGCCTGTAAACCGTATTCGCCGTGGCTGACTACATTACCACGTGTTGCTTTACCGGTCATACGACCTCTCTGTACTCTTCTGTACTTTACTCTCTTCGGAAGCAGCATTAGTCGTTACCTCCCTCTTTTTTCTCAACTCTGGGTCTGCGTGATCTGTTGTCGTTGTTTCTGCGACGGGGCTTTTCTGTTGTTCTCTGTGCGGGGATCTCGCCCTTGAGAACTTCGCCCTTGTAGATCCAGACCTTAACACCGATAACGCCGTAAGTTGTGTTAGCTCTTGCAACGCCGTAATCAATGTCTGCTCTTAATGTCTGTAAGGGGATCGTGCCTTCGTGGTAATTCTCGCTTCTTGCGATTTCAGCACCGCCAAGACGGCCGCTTACCATTGTCTTGATACCCTTTGCACCTGACTTCATTGTTCTGCCGATGCAGCTCTTCATAGCTCTTCTGAAAGATACACGCTGCTCTAACTGCATTGCGATGTTCTCAGCTACGAGCTTAGCATTCATATCGGGGTTCTTAACCTCAACGATATTTAAGTTAACGTCCTTGCCGCCTGCGATCTTTGAGATCTCTGCACGGAGCTTTTCGATCTCTGCGCCCTTAGCGCCGATAAGCATACCGGGCTTTGCGGTAAGAATGTGGATCTTGATCTTGTTGTCTGATGAACGCTCGATCTCAACCTGAGCAATACCTGCTGCTCTTGAAAGCTGCTGGTCGGACTTTTCGCCGTTTGCTCTTGTGAGCATTCTCTTGTTCATGATATAGTCACGGATTTTGTAGTCTTCAACGAGTGTATCGCCAAAAGTTGCCTTGCCGGCAAACCAACGGGAATCCCAATCTTTGATAACTCCGACTCTGAGACCGTGCGGATTAACTTTCTGTCCCATTGTACTCCTCCTTATTCAGCTTCTTTTACAACCAGAACGATGTTGGAAGTTCTCTTGAGAATACGATGTGCTCTTCCGTGATCCTTATGTCTGATTCTCTTTAAAGTAACGCCGGCGCCAACGTGGCAGCTTGAAACATAGCACTTGGAAAGATCCATTGAGTGGTTGTTTTCTGCATTTGCCATTGCTGACTTGAGGAGCTTCTGTAAAGGCTCGCTCGCTGACTTGGGTGTGTGCTTGAGGATCGCCATAGCCATATCGCAGGGCTTGTTTCTGATAAGATCAAGAACAACGCCAACCTTGCGGGGGGATATGCGAACCTGTCTGAGTTCTGCTCTTGCCTCCATTGATGTCTCCTCCTTACTTACTTGTTTTGCTTCCTGCATGACCCTTGTAGGTTCTTGTAGGAGCGAATTCGCCCAGCTTGTGACCTACCATATCTTCAGTCACATATACGGGAACGTGCTTTCTGCCGTCGTGTACAGCAAATGTATGTCCGACGAAATCAGGGAATATTGTGCTTGAACGGCTCCAGGTCTTGAGAACCTTCTTCTCGCCTGCTTCGTTCATAGCGAGCACTCTCTTCATGAGCGCTTCCTGCACGTAAGGTCCCTTCTTGATACTTCTGCTCATTGTATAATTTCCTTTCAAGTGGATTGCAAGTTAATATGCGGCGGATTTTTACTGCTATGCCGCAAACGCCGCACTTATTAACAACGACTTGTAGTAGTTATTACTTGCTGTTTCTTCTCTTAACGATGAACTTATCTGTGCTCTTGCCGATCTTTCTGGTCTTATAACCGAGAGCGGGCTTGCCCCAGGGAGTTACAGGGCCGGGACGACCAACGGGTGACTTACCTTCACCACCGCCGTGGGGGTGGTCGTTCGGGTTCATTACAGAACCTCTTACTGTAGGTCTAACGCCCATGTGACGAACACGTCCTGCCTTACCGTAGTTAACGTTCTCGTGGTCGAGGTTAGATACAACACCGATAGTAGCCATGCACTTGTCGGATACGTTTCTTAACTCACCGCTGGGAAGTCTTAACAGAGCGTAGCCGTTTTCCTTAGCCATGAGCTGTGCCATGTTACCTGCGGAACGTACAAGCTGACCGCCCTTACCGGGATAAAGCTCTATATTGTGAATAACCGTACCTACGGGGATATCAGCAAGTGCAAGTGCGTTACCGGGCTTGATATCAGCGTCGGAACCGCTTCTTACCTTGTCGCCTACGTTCAGACCGTCGGGAGCGATGATGTATCTCTTCTCGCCGTCCTCGTACTGAACCAGTGCGATGAATGCTGAACGGTTGGGATCGTACTCAAGAGTCATAACCTCAGCATCCATACCGAGCTTGTTTCTCTTAAAGTCGATTACACGATATTTTCTTCTCTGTGCGCCGCCCTTGTGTCTTACAGTGATTCTACCGTAGCTGTTACGGCCGGAGTTCTTCTTGAGTGACTCAAGCAGGCTTCTCTCGGGCTCAACCTTTGACAGAACGCTGTAGTCGGTAACAGTCATACCTCTGCGACCGGGGGTGACAGGTTTATAAGTCTTAATAGCCATTTATATCACTCCTTTATATCATTCCGTCAAAGAACTCGATCGTCTTTGAGCCTTCAGCGAGTGTTACGACTGCCTTTTTCCAAGCAGGTGTGTAACCTTCGTTTCTGCCCATTCTCTTCATTACGCCGCGGCAGTTTACTGTGTTTACCTTAGCAACCTTAACACCGGGGAAGAGAGCCTCGACAGCCTTAGCTATCTCGATCTTGTTGGAGTCCTTGGCAACCTTGAAAGTGTACTTGCCCTGAGTAAGCATTTCCATGCTCTTCTCTGTGATGATGGGCTTTAAAATGATGTCATAAGCAAGCTTTGCCATTATGCGTACACCTCCTCGATAGTAGCAACGGCATCCTTAACAACGATGAACTTGTTGTACTTTAAGATGTCGTATACGTTAAGAGTGTTGGCCTGAGTTGTCTTTACACCGGGAATATTAGCGGCGCTCTTGATAACCTTTTCGTCAACGCTGTTGAGAACGATGAGTGCCTTGTCAGCGCTGAGAGCCTTTAACATATTAACGATTGTCTTTGTCTTGAATTCGTCAGCTGTGATAGCATCAACAACTATCATGCTGCCGTCCTGCACCTTAGCCGAAAGTGCAGACTTTAATGCAAGTCTCTTTACCTTTTTATTTAAAGAGTATGTGTAGCTTCTGGGCTTGGGGCCTAAAGCAACACCGCCGTGTGTCCACTGGGGAGCTCTGGTAGAACCCTGTCTTGCGTGACCTGTGCCCTTCTGACGCCAAGGCTTTTTACCGCCGCCGCTTACTTCTGTTCTTGTAAGCGTTGACTGTGTACCCTGACGCTGATTTGCCAGGTAATTTACCACTGCTGCGTGCATAACAACTGTGTTCGGCTCAATACCGAAAATGTTGTCATTAAGCTCAAGGTCGGACACAACAGCTCCTGTCATATCATATACTGATACTTTTGCCATGATGATCCTCCTCCTTACGCTTTCTTAACCGCATCGGTAATGCACACAACTCCGCCCTTAGGACCGGGAATAGCACCCTTGATTGCGATAAGATTGTTTTCTGCATCGATCTTAACGATAACGAGATTCTGAACTGTTACGTTCTCAGCACCCATGTGACCTGCCATGCCCTTGCCCTTGAATATTCTCGAGGGTGATGAGCAAGCGCCCATAGAACCTGCCTGTCTAACTACAGGACCTGTACCGTGAGTTTCCTTCAGTCTGTGCTGGTTGTGACGCTTGATAGCGCCCTGGAAGCCCTTACCCTTGCTAACGCCGCTTACGTCGATAACGTCGCCTGCTGCGAATACGTCAGCCTTCAGAACGTCGCCAACGTTTACGTTGCTGATGTCGTCTAATCTGAACTCCTTGAGAGTTCTCTTGAAGGGGAGGTCATTCTTCTTGAAGTGACCTGTCATGGGCTTGTTTACGTGCTTCGGTGATAAATCGCCGAAACCAAGCTGAACTGCTTCATAGCCGTCATTCTCAGCTGTCTTGAGCTGTGTTACAACACAAGGACCTGCTTCGATAACGGTAACAGGAACTACTTTTCCTGCTTCGTCGAAAATCTGAGTCATTCCGATTTTCTTTCCGATTAAACCCTTAGTCATGGTTTAAATCCTCCTGTTTAGGTTATTGGTCGGTTTCCCGACTTGACCACCGACACCGATATTGTTTCGGGTTTCCGGTGCCGAAGGTTATTGGTTGGCTTTACGCCAACATAACTCGCTATGGCTTACGCTTCCATAGTCATTTCCACACCTGCGGGAAGTTCGAGGCTCTGCAGAGCTTCAACTGTCTTGTTGGTGGGGCGGATAACGTCGATAAGACGCTTGTGAGTTCTCATTTCAAACTGCTCACGGCTGTCCTTGTACTTGTGTACGGCTCTCAGGATCGTTATTACTTCCTTGTTTGTGGGAAGCGGAATAGGACCTGCAACTCTTGAGCCTGTACGCTTAGCTGTTTCAACGATCTTTGCAGCAGCTGCATCAACTGTTGCGTGCTCGTAGCCTTTAAGCTTGATTCTCACTTTTTCCTTAACTGCCATTTTGTTTCTCCCTTTCGTAATATTTGCGGGGGAAAGATACGACTTGCGGTATTTATAAAACATACCGTGCCGGGTGTTTCGTAAGCTTCCATATAAAACAGGATCTTTTCCCTCGGGGGTATCAACCTTATTGCTAACCCTTCCCGTCTTGACGGGAGAACGATCCTTATCTTCTATAAAGCCACGAAAACCGCTTTGCAAAGCCGTTTTCGCCCATTCACTGGACATACTCCGTCTGAATTACCGGTATAGCCGCAACCTCAGACATCACAGCATATCATTGCAGTACGCGTTCACGCGCAAGATTTATTATACAGCATTCCGATGCGGAATACAAGCCTTTTTTAAAAAAATCAAGATAGAATTTATAGTCAAAAGCCTGCCTGTTTTTTGTGCATATTGACTAATAGTGCTTGCCGGTATTATTTGCGGTTTTGCCGCTTGTATTCGTCCGCCCCGCGATTTCTTCTTTATACATAAAAAGGGCATCGGTTTGCACCGATGCCCTGTCGCTATTAGCTTTATGCCTTTATTTTGCCGCAGTCTTTCCGCTGACACTTCCGTAATTACCGTAAAGTGCCGTCTTGCCGCTCATATAATAAGCCTTGACTCTGAACTTGTAGGTCGTATTCTTAGCAAGTCCTGCCTTTCTGAAAGTGGTCGTATTATTGTCAGTGATCTTTGCAACACGCAGCCACTTTTCACCCTGATACATTTCAATGATGTATCCTTGTGCCGAAGCATTCTTATTCCAGTTTACTCTCAGCGCGTCATTGGCAACGCCGCCTATTTTAACACCTGTCATTACCGACGGATTTGTTCTTGCTGTAACCGTTGAACTGTAATTACCATAAAGCGCTGTCGTACCATCCATCTTATACGCTCTTACCCTGAACTTATAAACCGTCGAAGCATCAAGACCTGCTTTTCTGAATGTGGTCGTGCTGTTATCTGTTATCTTGGCAACACGCACCCAATTTTCGCCCTGATACATCTCAACGATATATCCATCGGCAGAAGTGTTTTTGCTCCAGTTCACTCTGAGTGCATCGGCAGCTCTTCCGCCGAGTACAGCACCTGTAATTACAGATGGATTAGTTCTTGCCGTAACTGTTGAACTGTAATTACCGTAAAGCTCCGCCTTACCATCTATCTTATACGCTCTTACCCTGAACTTATAAGCCGTCGAAGGAGCAAGACCTGCTTTTCTGAATGTGTTCGTGCTGTTATCTGTTATCTTGGCAACACTCACCCAATTTTCGCCCTGATACATCTCAACGATATATCCATCGGCAGAAGTGTTTTTGTTCCAGTTCACTCTGAGTGCATCGGCAGCTCTTCCGCCGAGCACAGCACCTGTTATTACCGACGGATCTGTCGTTACGTTCAGCTCCGCGCTGTACGCGCTGTATTCCGTCACACTTCCGAACGCCTTATACGCTCTCAGTCTGAATTTATATGTTGTGCCGGCGTGTAAGCCGACAATGTCATAGCTTGTATTTGCGTTGCTTGTAAACGTCTTTATGGGCTTCCACTTTGTGCCGTCATATACATCGATCATGTATCCGTCTGCCGAAGTGTTCTTATCCCATTGAAGCTTGATTTCACTGCTTGTTTTCGCGACGCACTTCATTCCTGTCGGCGTATTCGGATTGGTAGTTACGTTAAGATAAACCGCATCGCTGTATTCCGTCACGCTTCCGAACGTCTTATACGCTCTCATTCTGAACTTATACGTTAAGCTTGCTTTCAGCCCTTTTATATCAAAGCTTGTATTTGCGTTGCTTGTAAACGTCTTTATGGACTTCCACTTTGTGCCGTCATATACATCGATCATGTATCCGTCTGCCGAAGTGTTCTTATCCCATTGAAGCTTGAT
>JABLTK010131521.1_pt1 | contig 51327 bp, 84 predicted proteins | sample 7160131 | NCBI WGS metagenome assembly JABLTK01 (sample SAMN14651221, study PRJNA627086) | human gut metagenome | isolation source: feces | host: Homo sapiens | reverse complement strand
CATGTACTTTTAATACATTCATATTTTCAGCTTCCGTTCTTCCTATAGCCTTTGCGTTCTTATAAGAGTAATTACCTTTTCCTAATTTTGCATCACGCTGTACTCCTTTAAATCTACTTTTTAAACCAGCGTCTATCATTTCTTTTTTTATTTGATTAGATGCTCCAATTCCTGATTTACCAGAACTATTGCTTCTTCCACCCATTTAATAATTCCTCCAATTTTGAATAGAAATCTGTATAGTTATCATTTTCTTTTAAGTACTCAACTAGCTTGGATTTACCTTGATACTTGCTTAATACTTCGCCTGTTTCGATATCAACTAAAGAGAACCATGCTCCACCTTGTACAACCAATCCCATCTTGATTGCCACATCAACTGCGTCTGATACATAGTCAATTCCTTCAAGATATTTTAATGTGTAAAATCCTACTTTTCTATCAGGTCTGCATACTTTAGATTTCACTAATGCTACATTTACTATATTTCCTGCTGGGTTCTCGCAAGCTCTTGAAAGATTATTACCTTTTTCATCAATGTAATTTCCCTTTCTAAATTCAAGCCTTGTACTACAACTATGCCTCCATGCTCTTCCACCGGTGGTTGTTGTTCCACCATACATACTATTCATATCATCTCTTACTTGATTTATTCCTATAAAAGCAGTTTGTGTTCTTGAAAGAACTGGAGTTATTTTCTTGCTAAATTCAGTTAGTGCCATACTAACCCCGCCATAGGTTCTTTCACCTATCTGCTTTTCATTTGCTTGCATAGATACCATAGCACCTATACTATCTAATATACACAAACTTATTTCTCCACTATCTATAAGCTCAATAATCATATTAAAGACTTCTTCTGCCCCCATACTATCAGGGTCAAGGTAGATTATATCGTCACAATTCAATCCTAGCTTTGTTGCCCAGCAAGAATCAAATGTATGTTCAATATCTACAAATAACACTTTTTTATCTGGAAACATCTTTTGTGCATTTCCGGCGACATCAATAGCAGTAGTTGTTTTACCACTTCCATCAGCACCATAAAACTCTGCTATTCTTCCAACTGGAATACCACCATATATCATATAGTTTAATCTGCATGATGAAAATGGAATTTTCTGCACTTCTTGGAAATCTACTCCTAGCTGAATATTTCCTACTTTCATTTTCTTATTCAAGTCTTTTATAATTAAATCAAGGTTACTCATTTACATTTCCTCCTGCCTTTACTATCTCGATTGCTCTATCAATCCACTTAACATCAGCGTTCATATTCTTATATAGCATATAAGCCTTGGTTTCTTCCAACTGTTCCACAACCTTATCTACGTCATATGCTGTTTTTATAAACGGTAGTGCCTCGTGCCACCTGCTGTCATTCCCTACGACTAATAATATATGGTCATCTCCTACGGCTGTTATCTTTTCATTTATAAATCTCTCAATGTCTGCTACATCAATCAGTCTTCCCATTGCTCATCCTCTTGTCCTTTTATCATACAGTAATCGTAAGCCATACAGCCATCACAAGTCTGTCTTTGACATCCTTCCTCTAAATAATCTGCTCCATCTTCCATATATTCTGCTTCGCCCATTCTTTTTCCTCCTTTAACTTTAATCTCTTTTTTCTTTGCCATTCTCTTCTGTATGCCTTTCTAGCCTCTGTCTGTTCAAATCGTTTTGAGCGTTCCTTTCCTTTTTCAGATTTATTATAATTTCTCATTATTTCTTTATGTTTATCTGAATGATTCCACCTATATACTGCTTGCTTACCCTTTTCTGTTTTCCTGTATTTTTTACAAGCTCTAGCCGCCGGTGTAATATTTATTTTAGCTTCTAAATCAAGCTGTCTATCTAAAGCTAAATCGTCAGAAGGTTCATCACATACACAATCCGTATATGTGCAATTAAAACAATCTCGATTGCATACAAACATATATTTATCTCCTTTAATCGTTATTGTCAGAGTGATTAATATATCTACTGTTTGACAGTTCCATTTCTGTAATTCTTTTATTCATTACTTTTTTCAAACTATTAAGCATTTCATATCCTGCATCCATTCTTAACTTTACTTTCTTGTAAGCTCTTGAATATATAGCAAGTGTCATTGTTTCTGTTTGTGCTATAAGCTCTGCCTGTGCTGTTTTATCTGCAACTGTCTTTCCTGTTGCTTGTTCTCTTGCTTTTGAATATACTTCTTGTCTTATAGCTTTGCAAATATCTTCTTTAATACCTAAATCTTCTTGCGCTGAACCTGTGAAATAAAGTGTGTTTGCCAATTCCATAATGTATGATTCAAGAATATAATTATCAATTTCTTTTGATGTTATTTCTTGTCTTAATTCAGACATAATATTATCTAAATCTTCGCAATACTCTTTCACAAGATTATCTGATATTTCCTTGATTGTATCACTTATGTTATCCACATTTTTCATTATAGACTCAGCAGTTTTTGGTTGTTCGTCATTTGCTTTTATTCCTTCTCTACGACTTGCCATTCATCATCACCTCTTTATATCTGTATTTATTCAGTTTAAAATCAATACAAAATAAAAGTTGTCTTACTGCTTCATTAGTTACTTCGTGTTCATCTAATAAGTTACACACTAATAATCTTATATCAGATAAATCTGTAATGATTTCATTCTCCCTCATTATAATGTCTCCTTCCATATTCTGCTATCAATAATGCTTCTGCCATCCCGTCATGGTCTTTTCTACAACGCTCTGTTGCTTTTAGATTCACATTTGGGAATAATCTCTTACATACTTCAATGGATGTATTTTTATCTGATGTACAGGAAAATTCTTTCTTCCATTTCTGTGGTGTGACAAGTTCATAAGGAATGCCATATGCTTTTAATACCCCTTGAATAAAACCAAAATTCATACCGAAGTTAAATGTACTTGATACTCCTTGCTTAGGCATTGCGTGAACTTGCTCCAAAAAACAAACCACTCTGAAATCTTTAAAATCACTACATAATGAAATTAGTTCTTCATCAGAATAACAATATGTCTTTACAAATGGCGTTACAAATTCCGGGTGTATATTAATAAATGCTATTCCACCATTCTTTCCTGGGTCAATTCCTATATATATCATTTTATCCTACCTTTCTGCATATTCCTTTATAAGGGCAAAATCTACAATTTCTTGTATCTTCTGTCTTTGGTGGAGCTATAAGTCTTTCAACATATCCTTCACACTCCGAAATATAATTGCACAACCAATTTTTCATATCCTGTGTGACTTCAAATATTTCCGGTACTTCAAGTGTGCAAATATCCCTGTTTTCATACATTACAAATGCTTTATCTAAATCAAGCACAGTGCAATAACAAATTACTTGATTGTGATGCTGTTCTAAACAGTGATTATCAAGTTGGTTATATTTGAATGATACTACATTCTTGAACTCCCATAAGTAATCTTCGTTTGTAGATATCCTCCTTATAATTCCATCACAACGGAAAGATAAATTCAATGCAGTATCTATAAGATGTGTTTCTGCTCCTTGTTTTCCTTTTACTATCAAAGATTTACATTTACCGAATTTCTGTTTTTCTTTCACATATTCAGCAACATCTAAATACTTCCAATCGTACCCCATTTTCTGCATATTCAATAACGCATTTTGTAATGCTTCGTGTCTTGCTGTACCGGTATCCGCCATTCCTGTAGAATTGTATTCTACTGTTTCTGGGTCTTGTGGAGCTTTTGTACGAGTGAAATACATATTTCTCATACAATGCAAAGAAGATGGCTTATAATAATTACTTCCTTTTCTTCTTCCTTCTTGTTCCATTCTCTCAATACAACCCATCACATCCGCCAGGAACTTCTTATTTGCAGGAAGTTCAGGCTGATTGTTATTGATTAAGTTTAATAATCTTCTACTCATTATCTTACCTTTCTTAATATTCAATAATTCTTCCATTTTTTGTTATGTAAAGAATTGTATCACCTAACATACTACAAACCTCAACAGATACTCCTGTTTGTTCGTTTATTTGCTTTGCGTTCATTATTGCTTTTTCCTTTGTCATTGTTGTGTTGTTTACTGTTATTCTCATATTCTTTTATCTCCTTTCCTTTACTGTAATTGTATTGTAATACATAAAAATGTATTTGTCAATAGTTTTTTGAAAATTTTTCAAAAAATATGCACCCTATATTTCTATAAGGTGCATACTCTAATTATTCTGTTATGTTCTCTAAATCTTCATCTTCTAATAATGCAATGACCTGAATAACTTTTCCACTTTCGATTTTCAACGCATTTTCATTTCCATAGCAAATCTTCACTGTATCGTCCGGGTTAGCCTGTAACTGTTCCTTTAACATTGGAATATCTACACAACATACAAATGGTTCAAAATCCTTGCTTTCCACATAGTTAATAGTCTCTGTTGAAGCATCCTTTTTACTATGAATGTTAATACCTTTTCTTCCGAATGTGAAATATGCTCCATTCTTATCATAAGGCTCAATGAATAATGCAAGTCTATCAAGCACTGATAAAAGTAAATCTTTTGGAACTTTGCAAGAAGATGTAAATGCTTCATCAAGATAAGCATTTACTTCACTTGCTGGGAAATCTTCAATTCCTTCCATTAATGCACCATCAATAATCACATCTTCAGTCACGAACTGAATACCTGTTTTTCCAATATAAACTTCAATATCTTCCTTTGTGTTCAATGTCAATAACTGCATCTGCTGAGCAGATATAAGAATAGGTTCATCATTATCAAACATCTTAAATCCATTGAATGTAATTACATTTGCATCTGTGCTGATAACAGTATCCCCACAATAATAACCGGTTAAAGCTGAGTTCTCAAGTGTTTTTGCAAGGGCTGATTTATTAATATTATAAGCCTGCATAACGCTTGATAACTTTGTATGACAGTCTATTGTCTTAATATCTTCCATCATCTTAATATCCGAGAATGAGATAAGTCCTTCCTCGTCTGAAATTAAAGGTATCTTATAAGTTCCGTTTGCTTTTACAAAAAGAATATCATCCTTTACAGACAAGTCAATATCTTCCGATGTTGTTTTTGCAATCAGTTTTCCAAACTTATCAGCATCTACTGTAATGTCCATATCATCTCCGGCTACTTTGTCAATGATAATACATAATGTATTAGTCATATCTGTTGTAAGCAACCTTAATTTTCCATCTGATAATTTAATACCTATCATTGATGTAATAGGGATAAGATTATTAAACCCTGCTCCTTTGATTGCTTTGTTTACTGCTTCTTTCATTCTGCTTGTTACTACTTTCATTTTTTAATCCTCCTTTAAAATTTATATATTATGATATCCGACAATCCATAATAAATCGCCTGGATTCAAGAACTTTTTACATTTTCCTTCATATATAGGGTCTAGGTTTATATCACCTATTGTTTCATCTGTAACTGTTGTGTACACATATTTAGGTTTTATTCCACTAATATATTCTACAAAACTATATTTAATAGGGTTAAATATAGTTTTGGGATGTAGGAAGTAACAGTTTTCCTGCTGTTACTGCTTCCAGTAATTACCCCAATTATCTCGATATCTAATCTATTTATTTCTTTCAGACCTTGTATAATCCCTACCATAGTACAACCACTACCAACTGGAACCACAACACGATGAACACATTCTGGGATATTATATACTTGTTTAGCAACTATATCTATATTCTTTTTACACAACATTCCAAATGGTATAAAACATTTATTATGAACCTTAGAATAATTCATTGCTCGAGATATTAATACATTTGTATATGAACCTTGTTTCAAAGTATCTATAATTTCACAATTTGCTCTTTTTTTAATGTTTGATGTAACATTTGTATCTTTCCCTGACGGCATAAATAAAACACATTCGACACCTAAACTAGAACAAATTTTAGATACTATATCACATTGTGGGGAAAATCTGCTTCTCACAGTAACAAATCCTGTATAACCTTTATCAATTTCATCTTGTATAATATTAAATGCTCCTTCTGCTTTTCCACCATAAGCCCCAGCATATTCCAGTAAATCACATCTTTTTAGATAATAGCCGTCTACATAATCAATTCTTGCTATCATAAGGTATCCACCTCAAAACTTCCAAATTTATCTTTAATATGCTTAGTATTTCCTTTATAAAATACAAGTACATTCTGATGTTGTTTTTCGATTTTCCTAGATGCATTAAACTGAATCGGGGCTCTCACTGGTAATGCACCAGCAACATTTAATAGTATTAGCTCATTGTAATAAATAGCCCCTGCATTCTGCATAATACGCACTGTATCACCTGCAAAATCATAATATCCAGAATCTGTTTTATTTCGAATATTACCTACCACAACCACCGCAAAGCTATCGTCTTCTAACATTTGTACACAATTAGTTAGTATATTTTTATATATAGCTATAAATTCATCATAAGTGCTAAGATTAGATATATCCGCTGGGTCATCACTATACACCTCTAAATCATAATAAGGTGGACAAGTAAGCAAGAAATTATACTTTTCTTCCCTATGCTCTTTAGTGTATGTGGCACTATCTGCATTTATCCAATTCACTTCAGGAAGTTCATTAGAATATCTTGCACAAATATCTTTAAACTGTGTTATATTATAATCTATTTGTTTCTTACTCAAATCTATACCGGTGTAATATCTTCCACATACACTGGCAACAATACCACGAACACTCCCGCCTGCGAAGGGGTCAATAACCCTATCACTTTCTCTTGAAAACCACTTATAAGCTAGTTCGCAAAGTACAGGGTCAAATATTGATGTGGCTTGAACCTTTCTTCCATACTTATCCTCAATACTTTCAGGATTACATTTTCCATAGTTTGTTTTCTTTTGTTCATCAATAGGTGTTATATCGAGATTAAAAGTTAGGTTGTCACCTCTACCAAGTTCACTTTTAATCCCAATAGATTTCCACATATTAACACGCTCTCGCCAGTATCCTTGTTTAGAATCTAATATGCTAAAAGGCGGAACAATAAAGCGGTCTTTTAATAAATTACTTGGAATCTTTCGTTTAACTGATATTAAAGCCATTACATACACCTCCTAAAATTCATCATAAATAAATGGAGTCTCTTTATATTGTGTTTTTATCTGATTAGCAAATTCTAAAGCATCCCCAAGTATCCAAAAACTTCTAGACCCCTTTGACCATTTAACTATTATCTTACACTTATTCATAATCTTTCTCCTTTTCACACATAATATCTAGCACACTAGCTATATCTTCAGTTTTAATATAAAAACTTATCTCATTAGTATCATCTGAAAATCTATCAATATACTTATCAATAGTATCAGATATTAAGCTATAATACTTATTAGGCATATAAACTCTTATAGAATTTTTACGCCTATATACATAAGCTAATCTCTTTTTCTTATTGCCGCTTATATAAAGAATAATCATATTAACATTTCTTTTATATGTTAATCTGCCGGCAATAAGTGATTCAATAGTATCTAATAGGTTTTTAACTTCTTTTTTCTCTGCTTCTTTTTTGCTTATTACAGATTTTTTTATCTGAAGTTTCTTTCTTAGTATTTAATTCAATAGGGGCTTCTTCAACATCATCTTCAGTAGTCTCGTCTTCAATTTTTTCCATCATCTTTTCATAGTAGAGCTTGAAAAAGATGCTGTTTTACCCTTATGCTCGCCAGTGAGGTATTCAACTAAATACGTCTTAAATTTTTCCTCATATTTAATTAATTTAGCCTTTACAGTTTCATTCCTTCTTGATACATATACTGTCATATTGTTATCCTCCTTAAATATAATCAATTTCTTAACTTGATTATATTGTAACACATAAAATGGAGAATTGCAATAGTTAAAATAAAGTTTTCCGAGATTTTTTATCCAGAATCAAATAATCATTAGCACAATATCTATGAGAATAACACACTCTAGTTATATATGCCATTAGCTTTTCAGATTTAAGTCTGTAATGCTGTTTCGCTGTTTCTGTTATATTTCCGTTTTTGTCTGTATTGCCAGCAATTTTGCTGGCATGATTACCGCTACATGCTTGCCATAATTCTGAATGATTGTCTCTATGAATGCCCATTCTAGGATTTGCAGTTCTGGCGTAGTATAAATATTCTTGTCTTGTATATAAGTCCCCAAAATATTCAGACATTTTATTACCAATTCCTAAGCCTTGATAATCTGGCAAAACTACAAATCTATGCTCCATGTATGCCTTTTTATTCTCAATAAATTTCCCAGGCATAGGGCGAACACTTGCAAATGCTACCAACTTATTATCCCATGTTATAACATAGCAATCGGCACTTTTTAGAATATCAGAACTTAAATAATGATGTTGTCTAAAGAACTGCCAAACTTCGGTGCAACACTTATTGACCTTAAGAACAATATCTGACTTTTGCCTGACAGACCTCCCCACCGATAACTCTTTTGTATCAGTGTTATAAACCCAATCGGGCTGAAGATATTCTATAATGTCATAATGACAGCTACAAAATACTATATTCTTTAGTTTCTTATTTCTGATATACTTTTGAATAGAGTTAGAACAACTTATAGCACACTCACGATTTACAACACTTGTAAATTCGTCTATAACTGCATTATCTTTTAATCTTCTTGCCATATCTGCTCTAAACTTTTGACCGTTTGACAATGTATTATAAGATTGTAACCATGCAGGTATTGAATTTAATCCAACTGCTCCAAGTCTTTCCATAGCGTCCTCATAACTATCGAAGTTATCTGCAATACAGTAATCATTATTCCATTTTATAGTTTCTTCTTTTCCAAATTTTGATAAAAGAGTAGACTTACCGGAGCCAGATGCTCCAACAATCAATCCAATTTGAAATTCATCAGGAAATTTTGGAACAACTATTTCAGTTGTCGTTTTTCCAGTAAACTCATAATCAAAAGCGTTTGATATTTTTTCGGTTGTATCTGTAAGAATAATATCATTTTCCAGAACTATGTTATTATTCTTACTCTCTCTCTGCTCAAATAAACTCACTGTATCACACCTCCACGCTTTCACCATACCAATTTTTAGTTATTTCACAATCTACTTTCATAGGAATATCAATCTTCCCTTTTGGTGCATCTATCATTAGTTGAGCTAATCTTTCGCTTGCTTCTTTTGCGTTCTCAATTGGACATTCTCCAATAACTTCATCATGCACACATATAAGCAGATGAAAGTCTAATTCTTTCATGATTTCATCATTGTTAATGTGTATCATTGCAAGTTTAGCCATATCTGCCGCCCCACCTTGAATAACACTGTTTACACATTGTCTTTCCGCTTGTGATATCTTATTTGTGTTATAAGTTACTGATATTCCTTGATTCTGTAAATCATTTTCTACTTTTATTCTTTCTTTATAGAATCTGCATTTATCAAGTTTCTTTGTATACTCCTTTTTTATTCTTTCAGGAACTTCCGTTGATACATCACTCCCAAAAGCTAATGGGTCAAAATTAGTGACTTTTCCGTCATATTTAAAAATATAAGGTTCAAGTTGCATATCTTTCAAGTGTCTACGTCTACCCCAAGGGGTTTCTACATATCCATGCTCTCTAGCTTTTTTCTGTGTATCGTGCATGAACTTTTCAAGCATTGGGAAACTTTCCATTACTTTATCATATACAGCTTGTGCCTTTTGTGTTGATATCCCTAAATCTTCACCGATTGCTGGAATACCTTTTCCATAAGTTACACCTAAAACGATAGCCTTTGCTTGACTTCTTCTTTCTTTTCCTTCCGGATTTACTGTTCCATCTTCACGAAACTCTTTACATTCCTCATAGGGTTTATCAAATGCCAATGATGCAATAGTGGCATATATATCCTTTCCTTGATGATATGATTCTTTCATCTTTTCATCGTTGGAACAATGGGCTGTCAATCGTGGCTCCTGCTGACTATAATCCCCTCCGATTAAAACATATCCGTCTTGTGCCTTAAACATATGACGGATTTCTTTATTGTGCGAGGGGATATTCTGTAGGTTTGGGTTGCTACTTGAAAATCTACCAGTTTTTGCACCGTATTGATTGTAGCTTGCGTGTACTCTTCCATCTTCTAATGCAATTTCTGGCATCTTATCAATATATGTTCCAAGTAACTTTTCTACATTTCTCATTCCCAAAATAGCCTCACATAGATTTTTTTCTTTATCTTGTGCAAAGTGTTTTAAAATATCTTCACCTGTTCCTCTAGGTGCTTTTTTATCCGGGCTTTCCAATCCTAATATATCATAGAATAGTATAGCTAACTGCGTAGGACTTGATAATGATATAGGGTCTGACAACTTATTATCCGGATGTTTCATTTTATAATTATCGATTTCATCCTTATACATTGCTATTGCTTCATCTGTCTGTTTCTGTCTTTCTTCTCTTATCTTATGATATTTTTCATGCAGATTTTTACAAACATCAAAATCCAAACATACTCCTCTATCTTCCATATCTGCCACAACTGAAATAAGAGGCATTTCAATATTCCAGAATACATTATAAGGTCCGGATAAAACTCTTCTATTCAAAAGTGTTTTTTGGTACTCATATAATTCATATGTCTTTATTGCGTCACCTGCCGCATATAAATATGCTGTTGATATTGGAATATTATCAAAAGTAACACCATTAAATAATGTATCAAATGTCAAAGATTCTGTATCTTTGCTCTTGCAGTATTTAAGGTGCAAATCTTTCAATCTGTGACTTTCTTCTTCATCTATACAGTATGTCGCTAACATTGTATCCCAATAAGGTTTGAAATCAATCCCAAGTGTCTTTCTACATACTCTTATATCATATTTTGCATTATGAAAAATCCATCTAATATCGTTATGAAATTCTTTCATAATCTTTGATACTGTCTGCTCATCTAACTGGTCTTTAGTTCTTGTGCCAGTTATATATGATTTATGATTAATAGGAATATAAGCCGCTTTTTGTCCCGGTGTGTAAATACATCCACCAACTATATCTACAAGTAATGGATTTAATCCTGTTGTCTCTGTATCTAATGCACCTTCTCCAACTTGCTTCATCTCTTTCATATATTCATACAGTTGGTCAGGTTCTCTAATAAGAATATAATCATCTTTATGTACTGCTAATTTTTGGTTAGCAATAGCAACAATAGATTGTATTTGAGCGGCGATATTATTACCACCGCTCCTTATACTTGTTCTATTAGTGACGGTTTTAGATTTTTTGATTATATTCTTATCATTGCTTGTTGGTCTTGCAAATGATAATGCCATAATCAATATCCTGCCCTTCTATTTGTTGCTCTACTTTCATTTCTTCTTGTTGGAAGTGGTTCCGTATTTCTGCGTCTTACCTGTGCATTATCCTCATTATTGTTATTATCTGTATCAGGAAAATTTCCTGTATCAAGATACTCCTGCATTTCATCAGCCGACTTATCCATAATATATCCGCCTAAAAACTCAGGCTTTTCATACTGTGATACATCAATAGGCTCTTTCGGTGATAACTGTATATCATAAGTTGTTTTCTTATCGCCCTTTTTGCCATTTCTTATAATGTCTACTGGGCGCTCTGTCATGTCTCCCCAACGATTTATGAAATTCTTAATCTTTGGAATAAATGTCTTTCCACGATTCCAAATCTTAATTTTTCCATCCTGCTGGTCAACCATTGACAACATCATAATGACTTTAGTTTTTAATCCTGCTTGACAGAATGGGCATACATCTAATGGGTCATCGTAATTTCTTAAACATGATACTGGTCTTGTCTTAGGATTTCCATTGTCGTATTTTCCTACTTCAACCTCGTGACAGTTGAATATATCAACATCATCCATATCATGTACAAGTAATTGAACTGTTGCACAATCTCCATCATTTTCAAGCTTTAGAAACTCAGTGTCTGAACTATTTTCATACTTGTCTACTTCGTCATAATTAATTCTTCCCATACTTCTTTTCCTTTCTTATTGGTGTTAGTTGTTTTAGTGTTTGAATGAACAACCCCCAGAACATTCACTATAAGCCCATAAACACAACCACTTATATTCCATTTTGACAGTATTCCCAGCTTTATTTCTGTCTTATCCCAATCAACGCATTTTTCATATCCGGTGCTTTTCGTTTTGTCTGCCAGGATATAACAGCCCTTGTTGGATTTGAACCAACGCATCCAGGAGTCAAAGTCCTGTGCCTTACCGCTTGGCGAAAGGGCTATAAGGAATGTAATTTATGAATATATAGCTTATATTCAGTTTCAACTCTTGATATACTCTACATTCCTTTAGGTGAGTGAGTGGGAATCGAACCCACGAAGTATTGAATGTTCACTGCAGTTATTCATTCACCAGCTTTCTTTGTTTTGCCTGCTTTAGCCTCTTGCATATCACTCACACATAATAATAGTGTTTATATGTGTTATCGCTTCACAAGTAATTATTTTCTTGGGATTGTAAATTTATCCCTTCCACATTTTATAAGTTCATTGCTTTCAATATTTCTAAGGGTGAAAGCTGTCTCATATGGTTGTCCGTTCTCACTTACAATCTCATATAATTTCTTTCCCTTCTTTACAATCATTCCAACAAAATTATTTCCAATCTGTCCTGGATTACCTCTCATATCAATCACCTTTTACCTTTCTATGTATTTCTTAACTTTTCTATATTGTAATACATAAAAAGATATTTGTCAACAGTTTTTTAAAAAATAATTTTGCAAGTTAGAAATTCTTCCTGCAAGTCATTTATATCTCGATTATCTGGATATACAAGTTCTTTTATAATTTTTCCATGCACATTCTTTCTAAATCGTTCTGTTGCTTTTCTTCCTGCTTCGTCTGGGTCAAATGCAAGAATATATTCACGCACTGGCAACTTATTCAATATTTCATATTGTTTTTGATTTCCGGTGCCTATCATAGCCATTGCAGGCTTATCATATTTCCAGCAAGTCAAACAATTCAAAAAAGATTCAGTGATATACGCTCTTGTATAAGTTCCATATCTGAATAAATGCGAGCAATATATAGGCTTATCCATTCCTTTTGGGAGGCGGAAAAACTTTCTTTCTGTACTTCTTCCTGCAATGAATACACATCTTCCTTCAATGTCTCTAACCGGGAATGTAATTTCTTTTCGTTCTCTGTCATAACCTATATCAAACCTTTCTATAATTTCATCTGTTAATCCTCTTTCATACATATAAGGATGAATATATCTATATTTGTCTAATTCTTCTTCTGTAATTTCTTTTTGTTCTGTTTCATTGCTTAATCTTACTTGTCGTGTCTTCCCACATAATATCCTATCACTCCGCTTATCACTCCGATTAAAAATGCTACTGCATAAGGTATTGTTATCATTTTCAAATTCCCACATTATATTTGGTCTTGTTTCAATTTCTACTGTATTGAATCTTTTTATAAGCCATCTTTTTCCGAATTTTCCTTCATCTTGATAGCCGTATAATTCAGATATCATTTCTTCTATCGTACCACTCCAACCACAAGCAAAGCAGTGGCATTTATCAATTTCTCCATTTACACCAAAAGATGGTTTACGTTCTTGTCCATTCTTGTGGAAAGGACAATTCGTTTGAATATTATCACCATTGTTTCTGAAAATATGAAATCTATCTACTCCGTGTTGTGCAAGGTCAAATTTAAGGCTATCTAAGACAGATTGAGTATCAGTTTGAATAATTGTATTTTGTAGTTTTATCATTTTAATCCTACCTTAATTATTGGCTTAATCGTTCCATCAATTTCAGTTATAGTTAGCTTTTCTCCTGTCATCAATGTGTATCCATTCTTAACAATCTGTTCATCTTTTGTTGAATCAAGCCAACACACACAATATCACCATTTTCATCTAAAATCATAAATTGCATTTACTTTATGCCTCCTCAATTTCTCCAAATAATTCTTCATACTTTTGTAAATCATATTCTAGCAATAATTTTTTAACATCTTTCTCAAGTAGTTTAACCCCTCTTGATTCATAATCTGTATGATAGGTTAATAACCAATTTCCTTTCTTACTTTTCCACAATTTAACATCCTTTCCATAACTTCTCATTCCTATATTTGCTAATGTAAATTTCCAATTATAGATATATTTACATTTTTCAGAAATCAGTTCCATTTTATCTGTGTCATATTTTAAATTATTAATTACAAATATCATTTAATATTCCTCACTTTCTTTATCGTGATATCTACGTCTTAAATCTTCGCTTTTTTCTTCGTCATCTTTTCCTTTTGCAGGTTGTGGAATATAATCAAATGTTCCTTTATCTGTATCCCAAGCATACACCCATTTTATTCCAACTTTTGAATTTCTTGCCTTTACGTCTTGTATCTGCAAGCCTTCTTCTTTTTGCTGAATTGAAAGAACGATTGAAGCGTTATAAGCTATTCCATCTGAATCTCTAATATTGTCTAATTGTAAGTCTTCATTGTGTACGCCTTCTCTATTTGACTGTACAACAACTAGCACCGGGATTTTTAGGTCAATGCTTAATTGCATTAAATCTTCGGATATGTTCGTCAACTGAGTGGTCTTATTATCGCCCCTTTTTCCTCGTTCATCTTGTAGATAAGATATACCATCTATAGCAAGTATATCTAACTTATTTGATTCACACCAGCTTTTTAGCTTTGATACTGTTACTTTCTTTTGAAAATCTTTAGGGTGTGCAACATAGAACGGTGTTCCATCGTCAGCTAACTTGTTTATATACTTTTCATAACCTTGCACATCTTCTCCACGATATAGAGATTGTGAAGATATATGTTGATGTACTGTATCAAATCTATATCCTGTTTTACTTGCTGACATTTCAGGCTCTAAAAGCCCTACTCTTGCATGGTATACTTTCCATGCGTGTTCTAACATCTTTATAAGTACCCAAGATTTTCCTTGTCCTGTTCTCGCGAATAAAACAACTAATTCTTCTCCCTTATGCCATCCTCCCAAGTCATTGTCTATCTCTTCAAATCCGCTGGCTATAAAGTGTGTATCTTGATTATCTTTTGTTTCTTTCCATTCTTCCAATCTTTCTTTTGCTTGTGATATAATGTCAGTGCCTTTTACTGCACCATCAATTTTTAATTCAGGCAATTTTGCTTTTAGGTAATCAACAGCAGAATATGCGTCTGTTTGTAACAGTTCTGCCATCTTTGTAAGCACTGGAACCGACTGAGAATATAGATATTCTTCTCTAAATGTATTCACAAGATATTCAGTGCTTTCAGATACATTGACTACATCGAAATCCTGAAACTTTGCTATAAATGTTTCTAAGTCCGGAACATTTCCATATTCCTGCTTATGTTCCATTATGTAGTCATATTCTTCCTGATACTGGGTGAAATAATCTCTTGTTATATCGTTCAAATCTAAAAGAGAAGTATTTTTGTCTTCTAGAATTTTATTGATTATCTGTAATTCTACCATCAGTATTTACCTCTCTTATCTTCTTCTAAAAATTCTATACACTCCGAACAATTATAAATCCTGCTTGCAAGTCTTACACCTAATACATCTTCAAGCTGTCCTTTGTTCTTATTGCTTGTGTAGATATTGCTTTTCTTTGAATTGATTCTATCGTCAATATACTGGAATAATATCTGGTGTTCGTAGTCACTTGCTTTCATTTCACCTATATCATCCCATATAACAAGGTCAACCTCACTTATAAGATTACACAACTCTTCAAAGCCCTTTACATCTTGTGATATAGACCTTTTACAATTATATAAGAATTTTGGCACGCTTACAAATAATGCTTTGCAGTCAAAACAACTCTTATGCCATATCTTATCAAAGTAGGAATACATAAGACGTATCGCCCAAGTTGTCTTACCATTTCCGCAGTTTTCGGAATAGATGTATAAATTATTGCCTGATTCAATAAAATTCAAAATCGCATCTGATTTTGCTTGTAGTTCTTTGAATGCTTGATAGTCTTTATTCTTGCATGTCAAAGATTTATAATTCCATAAAGCCTCAGGAAGATTAGATTGCTTGAATAATGAATACATCAGCTTATATCTTATACAATTTTCGGAGCATTGTTCTGTACAAATTCTCTTATACCAGCAACTCTGTATATTCATTGTTTCCTTCCTTTCGCTTTAAAGCATTTTGACTTTCTACAAGTGAATTATAGGTATCTATGCTATTTTGAATATGGGCTTTCAACTTATTCATTGTATCATTCATATCAAAACTTGTCCTAGCTATCCAATATCCTTGTTCCGGTGTAGCACATATAGGATATCCGTCATCCCTTAATTTCTGTATTAATGAGCGAACATCTCGTGCTTTCAATCCGGTATAAAATGCCAACTGTCTTGAACCAATATTATTCGGGGTGGTTGGAATGAAATTCAATAATACCTCTTTAAGGTATTTTTCATCTTTAGCTCTATATGTTCCTGTATATGCCATTTTATATTTCCTCCTTTAAAAATGATGTATGGATGGGTCATTTCGTTTCACAGCATCAAAAAACTCTTGTCTTTCTTTTTCTGCTTCTTCCATTTCTTCGTGTGTTCTCCAAGCTAGTTCCTTTGAACATTTATCATTTCCATTATATGAATTGTTCTGCAACCAGTCCGGGTCTATATTCATATATCCATTATCAAGTGATAGCTTAATTGCTAATATTTGAGTTTTTGTATTTACTTTTGCCAATTTTGTTAAAATTGCATTTATCTTATCATCTGTAACCATTTTATGATTTTCTAAAAGATTTCTAAAAAATCTGCTTAAAAGTTCTATAACTTCATCTTCTAAATCATACTCTAAACATTTCTTTTCTATAGATTCGATTTTAGTATCAATTTTAGATTTCTTTTTAGAATTTTTCTTATCTATATTATCTTCTATATTTTTATTTTTATTGTTTATATCTATATTATTGTGTAAAGAATTTTGACATCCCCCTGTCAAATTTTTTGACATCCCTCTGTCAAATTTTTTGACATCCCCCTGTAAAGAATTTTTACATCCTGTCAAATCAACGCTGTAATAACAAAACTTTACGTTATTTTTAAATTTTTCCTGTTTTATAATCAAATTATCCGCAACTAACTTATTGAGTATAGTTATTACTGTTTGTCTTGAACATCCACACCATTCAGCTAAGTAATTAGCACTTCCAGTAAATTTGCAGTCATCTGTTTGAGAAAACCCATAAATAGTAGCATATATAATCAACGAATTTCCTTTTAGTCCTAACTCATTAAGCATCCATCCTTGAACTGTTATATAGTTTTCGTTTTTTATCATACCATTTTCCTTTCAATTAAAAAATCCTTGTTATATGTCGGTGTACCTTTCATTTTACTTGTTGCGAATAAGATAAAATGATTTTGGTTGTGTACAAAGGTACACCCACATATAACAAGGATTATATTTTTTATATATTTCTATTCTATCTTATTCGCAACTATATTATAACACAACCTAAATAGAATTACAACAAATATTTTAATTCATATTGTTTAATTCTTCAATCTGTGCATCTACTTCTGCATTGAGTTTAGCCCATAACTGTTCTCTTACATCCTGGATATCACCTGAATATAAAGCTGTTGACCATTCTTCTTCAGCCGTAAATTTGAAATAATTATCACCTTTCTTAACAGTAGCACTTGATGTATATCTTAATGATGTTACCTGTATTCCATCAAGTGTATTTTCAGTTGTTTCTTTAATTTTTTTCTCTTCACTAACTTTAATAGATGTATTTTCATTAGACTTTTCTTTGTCTTTTACATCAATTTTAACATTTTTTGCATTGGATGTATTATTTGTTGTATTTGTTGTTTTCTTTGTTTTTTCAGTTGATTTTTCAACATTGCTTGTTGATGTAGATTCATCAGGCTGGAATGGAAGCTCTTCCTCCGGTATATTAATAAATCCACTCTCGGCATCTTCTGTTCCTTCTTCATAACCTGCACATTCATTGCAAGGAATTGATTTTCCATCAACATCCATTGTTATACCATTACAGTTCTTACAATATTCATCTCCCATATCTCCTGCCCATTTACATTTCTTCATTTTCTTTACCTCCATATATTCTTTCTTTAAATCTTCTTGACATTTCTTCTCTTTGTTCGTCTGTAAGCTCTTTCTCAATAATATTTAATTTTAAAGCCTTTAATGGCAATTTTGCCAAAATCGTTCCATCCTCGTTTTCAGCTAAAATCTTAACCTTTTTAGGATATTTCTCTGCCAGCCTTTAATTTTACTTATATATCTGACTTGAGAAATAGAACAAGTGATTGTATGCTGTCCTGTAAGCCATTCAATACAATTCTCTGAATTTTCCATATTATTTCTCCCTCTTCTTCATTACTCTTAAGGTGAATGTTGGTTTTACAATTTTAGCCTTTGCTAATTTATTTATATCAAAATCACCATTATATACCAGCTTTTCTAAAGCATCTTCATCAATATATTCTTTTGTCTTAATTACTGATGATAATAATGCTCCACCAAGATTTTCCTTAATAATTTCAATGGCTAAATCTTCATTTAAAGATTCACTATCTTTTCTTGATAATGTAGCGGTATAATTATCTGTATTCGCTGTTGTCATATTATGTTCGTGCATATATGACTTGATATTTTCACTTAATTCATTATTTATCTTTTTAAGCGAATTTTCCTTGTCTTTTGATTCTTTATATTTATCAATAGTCATTGATAAATCAAATCCATCTCTTCTACTCATTTTTATTCTTTTCCTCCTTGTTTTGCATAATTTTTGTTCCTCGTTGTCCCCACTGATTAACTGCATTAAAATCAGCCATACAACCTCTATATTCTGTCTGAAGTTTGCATCTAAAATCTTCAAGTTGTTGAATATCCTGCATAGTGAAGAACCTCGTTCCTCTATTATCAGTTGTATATTTTGGTAATTTTAAACCATTAGGCTTGATATAATTATCATCTTCATACCACTTATACCAACGCTTTAGGGTTATCGTAGATACATCAAGTATCTGTGCGGCTCGTGCTGTTGAAAATTTTTCTGGCATATTATCACCTCCTTCTTACTGTTGTTAATATTGTAATACATAAAAATACATTTGTCAATAGTTTTATGTATTTTCTTTATTTATGATAATAAGAAATTTATATCATCAACTGAAATCTTTCCATCTACTAATGCATCTGCAATTTGTCCTTTCTTTTCAACAAGTTCCTCAATTCGCTCATCTATGGTATTTTTGCATACAAGAGTAATGATATTAACTGTTCCTTTTGTACCAATTCTATGTGCTCTATCTTCTGCCTGTGCTTTAAGAGCCATATTCCAAGGTGAATCTAAAAAGATAACATTCTGTGCGGCTGTTAATGTTAATCCGGTTCCCATTGCTCCAATAGTACCAATTATAACTCTGCACTTATCATCATTCTGAAATCTATCAACTTCCTTCATTCTTTCATCTGCTTTAGTTGCTCCTGTGATATAAGCTGGATTATAAGATTTCAATTTCTCTTTTGCAACTTCTGTTATGCTTTCCCAGTTGCTAAAAATAATTGCTTTCTGTCCACTTGCAACAATCTCTTGTACTAATTCAATCATTCTTTCCATTTTAGCTGATTCTTGAACTGTATTTGATATAATACCAGTCCATCCAGTTGCTTGTCTTAATCTAATCATCATTGAAAGCGGATTGTTTGAAAATTTAATCTTTTGTAAGTCACTCATAACACCATTATATACTTCTTTATAGATTTGATTTTGCTTAGATGTCATATCAACATATTCAATCTTTCTAATCTTTTCAGGTAAGTCAAGGACTTCTGTCTTTAATCTTCTAAGCATAATGTTATCCATCATAGCTCTAATTTCTTCTAAATTCTTATAACCAACGACCTGTGAACCACCCCAGCCACCTAATGTACAGTAATGTTGCTTGAACTGATAAAAACTATGATTCTCATATCCTAACCATTTCATTGGAAAGTATAAATCAAGCGGATTGTTCATAAGAGGTGTTCCACTCATAGCAACCATATATTTTGTAGTTACATTTATCATTGCTCTACTTTGTAAAGAAGTAGGTTCTTTTGACTTGTGACATTCATCAAAAGCTATAACTGATATAATTCCTTTTTTGCAAAGTTCCTGTAATTTTTCTGCAACTGGAAAATGATATTTGCTTTTACTGATTTTCTCAGCTCCAGCTCTTAATGTTTCTATGTTAGTTATTAAATAGCGACTATCTGGAAGATTATCTAAATCTTCAAGTTTATCTTTTGTTGAACCCTCATAAGCCTTTCCAGTAGTCTTTCTGAATCTTGTACCAAGTACCCATCCCTTTTCGTCAGAGTGTATTCCAATTTCTGACTGCCAGTTATATTTTAAGGAATTAACTCCACATATTATAAGCACTTTATTGATTTTATCTGTTTTTTCAAGACATCCAACAAAGTCTATAATCTGCTTTGTTTTTCCAAGACCTTGGTCATCGCATAAGAGAAATTTTTTCCTATTCAAACCAAATCTTACGCCGTCAATTTGATGATTGAATGGCTTTGTTTTAAACTCAAAGTCTTTTGGAATATCAACATTAAATTTCTGTTTATGCAAATCTTCATAGATACCATCAATTTTGATTTCTTCATTCTCAAATTTGTTGCACAAGCCTATTATATTATTGATTGGCATTTCCCAAGAGCGGTTATCAGGATTATAAATCCTTGTTCCCATCTTCTTGATATAATTTACAATATCTGGATTATAATCAAAACTTACAAACGCTGATTTTTTAACGAGTATATTGTTGGAGAGCTTTTCCGGCTCTCCAATATGTATTCTAATCATTGCATTTCCTCCTTGCTATAAAGTTGAGCTGAATTGTACTCTGGATTTATTTGCCTAGCTTGTGAAAGTGCTTCATCCGCATCTTTTCCTATAATATATAATGTAGATAATTTTGCTGTCTTATTTGCTTGTATCTTCCAAGTTTTAATCATTTTTTATTTCCTCAACTTTCTTTTCATATTTACTTATCAATTTTTTGTTGCTAGAAATCTGTTTCAATTTCTCAAGCATATTATCAATCTTCTTGTACATTTTCTCTAAGTATTGATTATATTCTTCTTCACTGCATGAATGATATTCCTTTGCTTTTTCCATATATGTGATAGTGGTATCAATATTATAAATTAAATTTTTTACAGTTATAAACATATTCAACACCTTCTTTCTTTAATGTAATTATATTGTAATACATATAATTATAAATGTCAAGTGATTAATTGTAAATTATATAAAAAATAAGGGAGAAATAAATCTCCCTTATACATTAAATGATATTTGGTTGTGTTATATTTTGAAGTGTTCCAAGATGTTTTTTGAATATTTCCTTTTCACCTAAATCACAAGTCATATATATAATTCAGATAGCATTTTTCGGATGGTGGAAAGTAGAATTTCAAGATTACTGATACTTCTATTGTGCATATAATTAACAAATAAACCTTGAATATCTGTAATAGTCTCATCAACATTACTTTCCGGTACAAGGTCAATATTCATCTTATCTACAAGTGCCAGTATTAAAAAGGCATCTACATCAAAGTGCTTTTTCAATTCATTTTCCACAAGCTCTTTTGCCACCGGAATGCTTTCTTGAAAAGTCATATAATCACTCCTATAATGTAAGCATCTGTTTTATCCACGCCGTTTTTTCCACGAATCTCTTATGGCATTTTTCCCACTTTTCTTCCATTTCTTCAGTAGGTTTAAATACTTTAGAAATCTCTTCTATTTCTTGTATTGCTCTGTCGTGAAGATATCCAGCGTGTTTTAATTCATCATTTGCCATTTCTTTATAACGATTAGCCCATTGCATATCTCCTTTTGCTTTACACTCCACATACTTTTCTGCATATTCTTTAGCTCCATAAATCTCTTCTTCAATGTGTTCAGCTAATTTCTTTATTTTGGTCATTATAATCAACTCCTTAAATTTTCTCTACAACAAATGCAAGGTTCTCAGCAGTTACAGCCTGACCTCCAATTACTATTGTAAGATTAGCTGTATCACAATCACAATTAAGCCTTACAAGTGCTGATATAGGAAGTGTTACAATGTCACCTACCGCTGTTGCTGTTGCAGTAGCTGTTGCCCCTTGGACTGGGGCTCCATCTTTATATAATGTAGCAGTGATATTTCCTGTGGCACTTGCAGCTACTGATATACTTGCATCTACATCATAATAACCAGCACCTCCGCAAGCGTTTCCGATAGAAACACCGTTTCCGCTATATACTGCATTACTATCATCATCTGCATTAAGCTCGGTAGTAACTGTTTCCACTGGTAGGCACCACGCATACAGCCAAGCTATGTTAGTGGCGAATAATAATGCTATAGTTATTATTCACATTATGAACCATCTTTTAGAAGTTCGTTTAACTTCGTGAAGAAGTTCTGTTGCCAAAGAATTGTTATCCATATATTAATCTCCTTTAAGTTCTTGATGAATTTCCTGTAATTGATTTTCCGTATTTTTTAATCTGGTATCTATAACAGAAACAGCTGCTTCAAGATTATATGTTCTCTCTACTACTTTGTTATGTTTTTCAACGTTAGAATTGAGAATTTTTATATCGTTTTGGATTAAGGCAATTTCACCTTTCATTTCTTGTGTTGATAAGTGTTGTTGTTCCTTCAATTCCATCATAGAGCCATTGTATTGCTTCTTGCTGGTGTACACCACACCAGCAAGAGCTAAACTACCTGTGACTGCGGCTGATATAATAGAAGCTACTATTGTTTCAACCATTAATCTGTCTCCTTATTTGTCTTCTTTGCGGCTTCAATTACATTACGGAAAGCCTCATATAATCCTGTGGAAGCTAATCCACTGAATAATCCTGTAAGGATTACTTCTGGAGTTATATTAGCCTTATTAATCCAGATACTTAATCCAGTACCCAACACACCCATTATGAGTGGAATGAATTTATTCAGCTTTGTGCTTGGTATAAGATTTTTAAGTATAAACCCGATACATAGGCAAATTCCTACTATAATAGGACAAGCGTAAGTTGATAAGAACGATAAATCCATAAGTCCTAACCTCCTTTCATTTTGATTATATCAAAATCTTAGACTTAGTCAAGTTGCTTGCCCGACTTGTCATAGATGTGATAACCTTTGCCCTTGTTTCTGCCCCATTCGTCAAAAGCTAATGCGAATGAGTGAAATGAACCCTTACTTGATTTTTCATTATGAAGCGATGTTCTTACTCTGTAATAATCATTGCTTGTACTAGGATAAGAAGCATAGCTGTATCTTGTAAGCTCTGTCTTAACTGTAATCTGCTTAATGTTCGTCAGTTTTACATTATCAACGTATGCTTCTACATTGTATGTTCCGTCAGCTAATGCAACCGGGCAAGTGTCACTGAAGCCTACCTTGTCTGTTGGATAACCTGCTTCTAATACGTCTATCCTTGACTGATTAGCTTTTATATCGTAAAAGTAATAATTCACACCAGCTTTGGAGATTTTAATTTTGACATCTTGGCTTCCGCCATAAGTCCATCCGCTGACAAATAGTTGGTATTCGCCATCCATTTTTGCCACATCCAAGAAACCTACAACGTTTTTGCTAGCTTCCGTAATTGGCAAGTCTGAATTAAGATATGGTTCGGGGTTAAGCCAATCAAAGTTCCTTGTATCGTGAATACCGATTGTCACATTAAGGCTCTTATATTTTCTTATTTCAAAATGAAGATGTGCTCCATAACTGAACCCTGTATTTCCCATAAATCCGACAACAGTTCCTTTAGACACTTTCTGACCCTGTTTGACACCAACACTTGCTAAATGGGCATATAACGTTACATAGTTATCATTATGCTGTATCATTACATAATTACCGTAACCCATTCCTTCTGGATCATGAACACAGTTTGTTCCTGTCATCTTATCCATGACCTTAATAACTGTTCCATCAGTATGTGCGATAATGTTATCACACTGGTTAGTTTCCTTTACTACATCAACCCCTATAGCCCACCCATTTCCTGAATGAACCTTGTCATAGTGCTGTCGGTAAGACTGCGTAATCTGATTTTCTCCTGTCTTTAAAATTCTTGATGACATAATTAAGTCTCCTTTCCTTTACCTTATGCAATGTCTACAGAACCAAATTCTTTAATGTAAGCATCTACGTCTTTAATTCCGAGATATTCTTTAACTTCTTCAATTCCCATAGGTTGTATTCCCTCGCTTGAAGTTCTGAAATACGCCTTATTTCTGGTCTTATACAAGGCTTCCATATTCCCTATGTAAACTACTTCTGATGTTGTTGTATCGTATAATTTTTCGTTAATTATTGCTTTCATTTTTTGCCTTTCTTTATGTTGCCATTGCCAAATAAGAGAAATCTCTTCTATTACTAATGTTATACACGCCAAAGTCAAAACCTGCCTTTGTAACATTGATTACAATAGAAGCAATTTGTTCACCTGCTAGTGACATATCTTGCGTTACTACAGTTGGTACAGATTTTGTAAATGGTGTACTGAATGTAACGTGCGTCCACCCCCACGCACCTGATGCCGATGTGGAAGTTAAAGTTCCTCTTCTAACTTCAGGCATTGATTGTAAGCTAACTTGATTATCTGTTCCTACTCCTGCAATAACGTCACCTTGAGCTGTGATTTTATCTGCTGTTAATCCGTCTCCATTTACCCAAGATGAATTGGTGCCAAGGGTTATTCCATATTTGCAAGTTAGACTTGATAATATTAAATTATTAATATTACTTGATACAGCTCCTATATATATCTCAATCAATGACCCCCAAGCATTTGTTCCATATATTCTAATCAACTTATTTGCTGTGGGATTTATTTCAACAGTAACTTCACTTAATTTTTTGTGAGCCATTGAACTATAAGATTCATGTCCTAACAATATTTTTCGCATATAAGCAAAATCATATACATCCACTTTTCCATTACCATCCAAGTCAAACCAAGGGTTTTCATTATATAATTGAGCAGTTGTTGAATTAACAACAGCATTTCTTATTTTATTGAAATCAGCTTCACTAGGAGGTAAGTAAGCTGTTCCTTTGGCACTTAATTTATCCGTTAAAGTGAAACCACCTATAGTTCCTGATGTAGAAGTTATTTCACCTGAAAATTTACCATTCTTAGCTTCCATATCTCCGTGTTCATCAATTTTGAAATTATCATTAATGGTAGTATAGCCTTCAAGACTTATCTTATCTGCTTTAATGGAAACTCCTTCTTGAGAAGCATTTATTTTAGTAACTACTTCATCATTTTTAACTACATTAGCTTCTATATACTTGTCTGTTTGTTCTATTGATGTCTTAACTGATGTAATTTGTTCTTCAATATCTTCAGGTGCAGGCGACCAATCAGTAGCTTTATTGCCTTTTTCAAATTTAAAACGATATTTAAGGTTATAAGTTGTACCATTAATTGCTGAAATTGACAAATAACCTAACGTTTCATTCTCGGCTATCGTTATTACAACACTGCTTTCTGATGTTGGAATTGTTACATTTCTTTTCCAACTTCCATTAGAATATACTGATATATAAACCATCTCAATTGTTCCACTTGCTCGTTCAACCGACAGTATATACTTGTTCGGTGTAACTGTAATGTTACGCATATCACAAATAGAGAAGGCTGACGAATTTCCTGACGAATTTCCTGTAAATGTACCAGTTATATTAACCCAACCATTTTCGTCATGCTTAATCGTAAGTCCAGAAACACTAGACAGATAATAGTCACGGCGAATTAAGTTTGTACCGCCTATTTGTAGATTATCTACTTTATTTAAAGCATTATCGGCTTTGGAAGAAATTGAACTTACTTCTGTTTTAATGCCATCTACATTCTTGACGATACTGGTTGTCTTATAATTCAGTTTAATTATTTCTGAATTGGTGCTTGTCAATACTTCACTTCTTGTTTCTACACCATTTGCCCCAATCTTACAAGTAGTTAATTGAGAACCGCTCCAAGTTATATTGAATATATAAGAATATATACGAGATGTGCTTGAACTTATTGGATAACATTGGTATATATCAACGTTATTTATATAGATATCTGAATCTGCAAGTTCAGCTTCATAAGCCGTATAATCTGAATTATCTTTTATATTGCCTGAAATTTGTTTAGCACATTTTTCTAATTCCGAAGCATCCATTCCATAAAATAATGGATTTCCTTCAATGATTAGAGCATTAGTACCAGTTCCATATATTGCCCCAATGTCCTCTTCTTCACTTCTAATTTGAACTTTGTCCATTTTCTTACATATATAATCCGATTTCTGAAATCCGGAAAATACAGTAGTAGGTCTTATAGCTGTCTTAGGCTTAGGACCTAGAACATTTAAACTAAAAGTTGTCATTGTTGTGTATCTTATTCCATTTTCTGTTTCGTTCGTTGAAGTGTAAGTATTAAGTACGCCAAATACTCCAAGAGCTTCGCATATCCATTTCAATAACCTTGTTCCTGCGATATTGTTGGAAAGTATGTTTTGCTTTATTACAAAATCATAAGTGATATAATTTGTAATAACAGAGCCACTTATTAATCCTAATTTTTCAAGAACAGCACTATATAATTGAGATATAGTTACATTTTGGTGGGTAGCCATATAGTTGTTATACCAAGCACTAATGTCATCTTGATTATACAGTACATCATAAGCAGTGATATTATATATGCCATCATTGCCTGTGCTAGTTAATTCTGCAATGTTTCCTTCAAACGATATATCAGGTTCATCATTTGAATAACGAATATATTTTAATTTAACTATATCAGATATATCTTCAATTCCATATACAGAACATTTGAATTGAGAAGGTATACAACCACCTATTTCAAGCTGTTCTTCTTCACAATAACTCTTATTAAGATATAAAGTATTTGCTATTATATTGGCAGGTATTTCTGTATTATCAGATTTGATTAAATATAATTCACTTCTATAAGTCATATATATTCCTCCTGTACATATATTATATAACATATTTTAATATTCAACAAGTTCAATATCTAATTCGTTATATTGAATATCATTAGCACTTATACTATCTATAGAATAATGAAAGTTAGGGATATAGAAATACTTAGTTTGGTATTCATTATCTTCATCATTCCAGAATGTAATTTTACATTTTCTTTGTTTAATGTCAATCATTCCGGCCTTGAAAAAATTTTGCATTTTGATTTTATCGCCTAAATTCATTGGAATTGTTGTGAATTTAATGGCAGTTTTCATTCCGTCGGCGGTCACTCTAAGTAAGTCACGAGTATTTTCATCACGAACGGCTTTTATTTCTTCCCTTTGATTTGGAGCACTATCATAAGTAGACATTTCAATGAATGAATTGTCTGTATTATTTCCACATTTTAGTAAATATCCTAAAAATTGTGCCATATCATCAATCCTTTCTCATTATTTTTTAAAAAGCAGTAGAGCCAGTTTTCTTCTTGTATATGTTATTTTGATTTCTAACTGCTGTAAATACATTTTTTCCGTCTATTTGAATAACAATGTCATTATTGTTCATAGAACTTAATTGTTTAATTAATGCTGATATATTAGTATTCAAAGTAGATTCTTTAGCTGTGGTATCAATCGTCATAGATGTAGGAAGTATTGACCCATCAGCATATTTTGGATTAAGTATTCCGGATATGGTATCAGTTAATTTTGTAGTAGTTCTTTTAAGAGTAGGAATCTTATTAAGCATACCATTATTCAAGCCCATATCTATATATTCACCATAATCATAAGTGAGCTTAGATGGAGAATCTATTTGCATATTGCCTTTAAGGGTATTCTTGATTATATCAGTAACACTTGTTACTGTATTTCTTAATCTGCCTAATAATGTATTATCATTCATACCATTAATAAGACCTTGTACTATATTCTTTCCAAAATTCCAAAATGAATCTGAAGTTTCTTTGCTCTTATTCAAATTAGTATTAATAGTATCAACATATTTTTTGGAATAAGTGGTTATTTCATCTCCAATGTCATTAAGTGCTTGTTGAGCATTTTCCATCTCAGTTCTCATTCCTCTAACAGCACCACCAGCGTTAGCATAATCTTCTTTAGCCGCATCCACTTCCTCACTAAGTCGAGCGAAGGATTTCATTTCATCTACATTGCCAATCGTAAGATTTTCCTGTGCTTCTTCATATTCTTGTTTTTTCGCTAAATAGATATCTCGTTTATCAAGATATTCTTGGTAAGCTTCATTATATTTATCCGTAGCATCTTCCAAATTCTGTTCAGCCGTCATCTGGTCTTTGTACACCTGCACAAGCATTTCTTCAATAGCTTTTTGTTCAGCTTTCTTCTGCATACTTTCAATAAGATTATCTATTGATTGTTTTTGGTCTTGATAAGATGTATTTTCATCATCAAGTATCTTTTCAAAATCCGGATATTCCTTAATCAATGTCTGCTTCAGAGTCTGCATTTCATTTAATTCATCATTAGACTTACTTTGTTTTTCCGCCAAGTCAAAATATCTATCAGACATATTTTTAAGGACATTGTAATCAATATTTATATTATCCAAAGATTGAAGTCTATTAGTTGTATCATCAACAAGTGTTTGAGTCATTTGACTAAATTCATCAATTCTAGCTTGCCATTCTTCATTAGGAAGTAATATTTCAGCTAACCATTCACGCCTGTCTGCCCAATATTGCTCCTCTTTTTCAACTTCTTTTATGGCAAAAGTTAATCCACCAATAAGAACAGCCCCAATTCCTGCCGCACCCATTAAGCCTGCACTTAATCCTGAAGTAAGCCCTCCAGCAATAGCCGTTCCTGTTGGAGCAATAATACTTCCCATAGAAGCATTAAATGAAGCATTCAAAGCTATTCTAGTGAATAAGGTAGAAAGTGATATCTTAATCTGTTGAATAATAGCATTACCAGTAAGAAGTAATCCAATTATTCTAAGAACAGTACCCCAATCCAGATTCAACAATATATCCCCAATCGCTGATACAATCGCCCCAAAATCAAGATTACTTAATAAAGAAATGGTCATATCAACCATTCCATTTAGAAATGCGTTGATTCCTTGAGTTAATCTCTTGAAATTGAATTTCTTAAAAAAGGTATTAATGGCTTGTGCTATTTGTCTTCCATAATTGCTGAAATTAAAGGTAGTCAAGAAACTTACTGCAAATTCTACCGCAGTATTAAGAAATCCGGCGATTGTACTGCTTAATGAACTGAAAGTACCATCGTCAAATAATCCGTTGAAATACTCAGCTAAATTTTTTCCAAAATCTGCCGCACCTTGGTATATATAATCCCAATCAATACTATCTAATTGTTCTCGGATGTTCTTACCAATCGTACTTCCAACGGCTTTAAAATTTCCATTTTTTAACAGATTTAGAAATTCTTCTAATTTTGTGGATGTTTGTGTAAGTGAATTATTAATGACATCAGTTACATTAGCCACATTGCCAAGAGAATTTTCATAGTTTTCAATTCCACTTGTATCCGTGTCAATCCCAGTATCTTTACTAACTATTTGAAGATTATCATAATCTCCTAATAATTCATCAGAAGCTTTTGATTGTGCTTTAATACTATTTGTTAAAGAATCAGTAGCACCTTGAATATTACTTATATTATCTGCTGTGTCCTTACTAGATGTTTTTCCCCATACTTTATTTATAGTATTAGCAAATATCTGTAATTTTCCAATAGTGGCATTTAAAAATTTAATGGTATTTGAGAGATAAGGAATAACCGTTGAACCTAGAGTTCCAGCTAATTCTTTCCATCTTTCTGATAGCATTCTTGTCTGATTAGCCCAGCTATCTTGTGTTCGGACAAAATCCCCTGCCGCAAGATTAGTTTGCTCTAAGAAATATAATTGTCTTACTTCCAATCTTTGAGCCGCAGACATATTTTTGTACAATGTTTTATAGCCTTTTGCTAAAGCAAATGTTTGAAGCTGTGCTTCTGTCATTATGACACCAATCTGCTTCAAAGGCTCTGTTTCTCCTGAATATACAGCTCTTCCGATAGTATTAACACGGTCTATTGATAGATTATAGAAAGAAGCTATATCTGCCATTCTTCCTGTCATTTCAAGTGCCTTATCAGTGGCTTCATCTAATGATTGCCCCATACCTCTTGCCATAGATGTATAGGTAGAGGCGATATTTTTGGCTGTCAGCTTAGATATACCATAAGTTTCAATGGATGTGGAAGCGAATTGTTCCATCTTATAACTCATTGAACCAAAAGCTACATCAACCACATTCTGTACTTCTGTGAGGTCACTGGCAACATTAAGTGCTTCTTTTCCGAAGTCTATTAATTTTTTAGCAGAAAAAGCTCCTGCAACTAAAGCGGTTATTCGCCTAAGTGGAACTTTCATTCTATTAATTGTTTGAGGTAATTTATTAATATCTTGTTTCAGTCCGGCTATGTCTAACCTTGTATCAATAGTTACCTTACCATCTGCCATATATTAGTCCTTTCTATTGTGGGTTAATTAATCTTTCCAATTCAGATATTTGTGCAACCTCTTCTGGGGTCGTAGGGTGTATTTTTAAATCCACAATTTCTTTATTTTTTCTATAAAATTCTTGTTCCTCTTTTGTTAATTTAATTCCTTTAGTTTTTTTGTTTCGCAAGCATACCAATGTATTGAATGTGCTTTCTGATATTTCGTTGAAATATCCTAGAAATGTCCACCAATGACAGTATTCTTCATTTCTTATTTCTTTTCCAATAACTTTATTTATTGCGGAGAAAATAAAAGATTCATCTTGTTCCCAATCATATAATTTTGGCTGTTTGATATTATATTCAACATCTCGCATATTCAGAAACCATACAGCTTTTTCATAAGCCTCTTTATAATTATCTTTTGGCGGAATATCAATATATAACATTTCTATAGTCAATAGAAATTTGTCAAAATTATTCAATTCACAATCACTATAAGCAGATAATATAGTAAGAGCTACTCTATAGTCTGTTCTTATTTTATATTCTTTGTCTTGAACGGCAAGGGATGTTGGAAGTACACCTATCATTTTATCATCTCTTTATATTTTTCTATTTTTTTAGCTTTATAAGAATTATATTCTTCAATATCTGCTCGAACAACTGGTATTATTGCTTCAAGAAATCTTTGCATATATGTTTTGCCTTCAAAAGAATTGAATACATTCTGAACACCGAATATATTTTGAGAAGAGCCTTTTCCAAATACTTCGTCAATTTCTTTCTTGAAATCATTATCAGCCTGAGCAATGACTGCTTTCATTATATCTGAATTATTTTCACATTTTGCTAATGCATCCTGTATATAGCCCTGTATCTCCATACATTTTTCCTCAAATTTTTCCAATCTAAAATGAAGATTAATGTCGGAAGGATTGAATTTAAGCTGTCCAATAATTTCCCCTCTTTCATTCTCAATGTCATATACTTTAATGCCTGTTTCTATTTTAATTTTTGCCATATATAAAATCCTTTCTATATAAATATGTAAAGGCTAGAAATCATTCTAGCCTTATTCAAATATTTTAACTTTAAGATGGTGTAAAAGTTGGTACACCTTCCGCTATAGTAACGGTGCCTTTCTTTCTATTTCCATCAAAATGTACATCAAATGGAATAGCAAATCCACCGGTATCTCCGCCGTATGACTGAGGCTTAACTATTACATCTTCCTGATATGCTTCGTGTGATTCATCCTCTGTGTTGCTAACAATGACTTCAAGGATTTTGGTCTTGCACGCATCTCCTTTTAATCTTTCCATTGCTATAGATTTGAGTTTAGCGTAAATCGCATCATCAGGATTAGCGTAATATGGAGTAACAGATAATGAAGGTTCATATCCGTTATCCTTAACTGATGTTTCGCCTAAAATATTCTTAGTGGTACTTACATCCGGATTGAGTTCAATACTCATATCGTCAATATCTTTTCCTATAAGGAACCAAGTTGGTGAATCACCTTTGCCAAAACTTGAATCTATATATGTCATATAGGCTTGTCTTTCTAACTTCATCTAATTACCTCGCTTTCATCAATGTAAATTATTCTTGCTTGAAATTGATATTTTGCTAACATTTGTTCACTATTAATTAATAATGAAGGAACAGATGTTAATACTTCTACTTTTTGTACCTTCTTATAATCTCCAAAATCTGGAAAATTTGAAGATTTAATATTATCTAACCAAGTGGAAAAATTTTCCACTTCTTGTAATGCTAACATATTAGTATCACTTGTACCTTGTGCATCATGAGCAGTTACCATATCAATAGCGAATATAAGTTCATTCTGCTTACTTCCATCAATATATTTCTTAACTGTCTTATCACCTGATACACTATTCATAGCTACAGTTCCGATAATCATAGGGGTTGCATTGAAGTATAACCAACCACCTATTGGAGTATAATTATTAACCAACCATTCATTCACTATATTATATAGACTCATACCATTCTCCTTATATATTCACTTATTGAATTGGCTACCACATCTTTGAAAGCGTCATAAGCTGGAACTTCCCAATGGCTTGTTGCCAATGGATTTTGTTCTTTATTATAATTAAGAGGTATGCCAGTAGGATGTTTTATTTCTCCTTGCTTTGCCCAGCTACTACCATTATCTGCTACATATAATTCGCCTTCCCATTGATAATGAGCATAAGGGGATTCATATATGACTTTGAATGGTTCAATAGAGATATTAGTTCTAAGTGTTCCACTCTGCATAGGAACGTACTTAGCAAAATATCTTGACCATTCACTTGCTACGAATTTTCCTACATTATCATTTCTACAAATTCTATCAGCAGTCTGTTGAGAATTATATATTTCGATATGGATATTAGGTATCATCTTATACGCCACTTACTTTCAACTGAATAGTTGCCCCGTTTCTGCGTGGAACTTCTATAACACTTCTTACTTCGCATACGAAAGGTTCATATTTATTCTTTAATTGAATAATGTTGTTGGTTTGAATATCTTCTGGTACATCGACTAAAAATATAAAATCTCCTTGTGATATGGTATAATAGCTATCTCTATTATCTGTAGATTTCCAATCATTATATGACATATATTTGTCAGTAAAAGGAATTAATATGTTGTATGATTCACCCATACTCACTTGAGTTCCATTTACTGTAGTCACTTTTTCTTTGCTGAAAGAAATATTGGACATTTTAGTGGTATACCACACATCTAACCCAGTAACACTATCTTTTCGATTAAGCCTGTTTGCAATCGTTATAACTTTCGCTTCCATTGAGTCCTCCCCCTGTATAATAACTCAGGATATTCCCATAGGTATTCAGCTACAAGATTATTGATTTGCTTGTCTATAACAGATATGCTAGATGATTGTGATGATGTGGTCGTGTTAGCATAACCAAAACTTTCAATTCCATTTGAATAACTGGTTAAATTGTTAGGTGCATCTATTTCTACCTTTTCCCAAAAGCTCGTGCCAAGTCTGAAACATAACATCTTGACTGCCTGTGGTACTTGAGATAGATTTTTAATTCTTCCATTAGTTAAATAGTCAATCTTGTTTTCAATTTCGAACTCGTTCTTGTTGAAAGTGGCTTCGTTCATTGTACCACCAAGTTCTTTATATTCTGTATAAGAAAGATACATTGAACTAACACCTCCTTGATTATTTGACTGATTTCTTTCTTGTTGTTTTTGGTGCTTCTTTTATAATAGCCTCCGCTGACTCTTTATATTCAACAGCACCATATTTCAGATACTGTTGAATTAAAGATTCATTGTCGGTATTTAAGATTACACCACTAGCTAGTTGTAATCTCATATATTACCTCCTAGTTATTCGCTATCTCCATTAGCTGTTACCTTAGTCTTGCCAGCTCTTACGACCTTGGAATCTGCTGCTGTAAGTTCAACTACAACTATATCATTATTAGTTTTCGCAGTAATTTCATCCGTGCCATTCCAAGATGTATATCCTGATACTGTCGCTCCTAACTTAGGAATCTCAACTGATTCTGCTGTCTTATAAGAGTATGTGTTAGTTCCTGTCTTAGCTGGTGAAACTGTAAGCTTGGTCTTTCCTGCTGTGCTACCGGCTTTTGAAGAAACTGTCATAGTTCCTGTAGCAGAGTAGAAGAGGATTGTTTCAGGTGTGACCGCCTTAGTTCCATAGTAGAAGAATAACTCAATCGCATAAGCCTCAGACATTGGAACCTTCTCAGCTGAGTATGGAGTGCTTCTTACTGGCTGTGCTACTGAGCCATCAACCTGAACGATGAAATCACATCCAGCCGGCATATTGATTGTCGACATAAATCTAACACCATGAAATGTCTGGAACTCTTCTGTCGCTGTATTAACATTAGCGTTATTAACATTTTCATCAAGATATTTTCTCATCTTGCTGTATACGGCTGGTGTAACCTGAACTGATAACATATTTCTTGGAATGCCATCAATGTAATCATTCTTGAGTGTTTCAAGTGTTACAACAGCTTCCTCAATAATATCCTGAATTGCTGTTGCTTCTGGCGAAGGTGTGAATTGTGTGCCACTAGCAACACATTCTTCAAAGAAAGCTCTATCAAGCTCATTAACCATCTGCATTGTGTGATTGGCACTTCTTCTTGTAATGAAACCATCTACACCTAAAAGAGATACATCTTTCTGTTCAACTTCTTCAATGAACTCTCTATCGGTATCAATAGCGACTGTAACTGTCTTACCTTTTACAAGTTCTCCTTTACCTTTTCCTCTTGCTGTACCATAAGCGTTTGATTTAGCATTAGCAAATCTTTTCGCTTCTACTGTTCCGGCTGTAGGGTCTCCGGATAAATCTGTGTTCTTTAACTGTCCTGAGATTGTAGCCTTCTGTACATTCTCAATTACCCCATTATAGGCTTCTGCTAAAAGCATCTTACCTGCTGGGTCAAGTAATACTTCAAGTGACGTAATTCTTGGCATTTTTAATCTCCTTTCAAAATTACCATATTAATGGTTTTTCTTTTTGCTGTTCACTAGAAGATGAAGTAACATCTTCTGGTTTATTTGATTTTGAACCGAACTGTGGGGCTGGTTTATTGTCCTTTTGAGTATCAGACACAAATGCTCCAGCATCCTGTTCCTTATATGCACTTACAAAATCATCAAAGCCTAATATATTACCATTATCCATAGTAAGATTCTTGGCTAAAGCATCGCTTAAAAATGCTTTCTTAGCAGAATTACTTGTAAACTGTAAGCAATTAGTCTTTTCCTTAATAGCAAACTCATAAGCCTGCTTATTAAGTTGCTTCTGATAATCAGCCTGAGCATTAGCATAATTAGTCTTTAGAGTATCAAAATCTGTCTGAAGATTCTTCAATGTTTCTGCATCAGTTCCTGCATCAGCAAGTTTCTGCTTTAAATCTGCAAGGTCAATATCACGCTGTTTAATATCATCATTATACTTAACCTGTAAAGCGTCCCTTTCGCCTTCTGCTTTAGTTAGCTTACCATTAAGATTATTGACTTCTGCTTGTGTTTTATAGTTTTCATTAAGCAGTTTGTCAAATTCATCTTTCTTATCTTCCGGTATGGCAAGTCCAAATGACTTCAAGATTTCATAAATGTTTTTCATAGTTTGCTCCTTAATCTAAAATATTTTTTTAATTCCGCTTTCCGGAATATGGATTATTTACACCCTGTATTATACACAATATTAATTGAAATGTAAATAGTTATCCACAAAGTTATCCACACTTTTTTAAAAGTTATACACATTTTTGACTTATCCACAAAGTTATCCACATAGTTATGCACAATTAGAATAAAAAATAAAGTTATCCACATTAATTTGTGGATAACTTTGTGAAACTTGTGAATAATTCCTATTGTAATATGTATTACAATATGTTATAATAAATTATAGAATAAAGAAAGGAGTTTTTGATTATGACAAAGACAGAATTGAACACTTTACAGAAATTAATGAAAAGGAGGATACTAAAGGTAAGAAATTATTGGAAAGAGTTGTATGGTTGAATACAACGAAGCCTGAATATGCAATAGGCGATTGTTATGTTATAACAGATAGAGGACATTACATATATGGAGTTCCGGTAATAAATATGAACGCCAAAATCTTAGATATACATAGTGACAGCAGAAATAAGTTATACCACTATGATTTAGAATTAATTATTATAACAGACTCCGGAATACATAAAGAAGTAAAAGTTTATATAAATGAAAATGATATTGGTAAGAAAGTTAAAGATAACATCAACAAAATCGTGCCAAAAGATAAATACTCGGAATCCATTGAGATTACACTAGATGGAAATACAGCTTGGTAATAATAAAGACCTACTCGATTATGGGTAGGTCTTATTTTATATGGAAATTTTGATTGACTTAGGTTTTACTTGTTTACCATTATATCCAGGAACATAAGTTCTATCCATTTTAGGTGTTAATCCTGCTTGAGTGGATATATCAGTATAATGTCTTCTCAATGTTCTTATTTTCGATTTAGCTTGTTTTAATAATTCATCATCACCTAAATTTTCTGCGAATATAACTTTATCTTTGGCTTTTCTTATTTCGGTTTCAACATTTCTCTGAACCTGTGTAGCTTCATACTTACTCATCTCTCTGCCATCTATAGTTACTTTTTGCTCGCTGTTAGCCTTATATTTATCAAGCTCTTCGGTAGTATAGGCTGGTTGGGATATGCCTAAAATAATTGGAAATGTGGAGTGCTTGCAATTACAAGTTGATATTCTTCTTCTTAGATTACTATTAACCATTTCAAATTCTTCATTGCTGAATTGCTTGCCTTGTATATCTATATGGTCAGCGGCACATAATGCGTGAGCTGTAATTTCAACACCATCAGCCCCAAACTCTTTTCCTACTTGTTCCCTAATGCCATTATTAACCTCCCGAATTCCGTCTAGTACATTCATTCTTACTGCACTATCTAATCTTCTTGTGTAGCCGCTGGCATAAGTTATTCTTAATCCTTCATCTGCATTCCTTATAAGTGGGGATAATGAAGAGTCTGTAAGCTGTCCTCTTATAAGTTCATCATAAGAACCTACTCCACTAACAACTGCATCTATAGCTGTATCAACTAAATGTTTATAAGGCTCATATAAGGCGGTTGTATTGGACATATTAATAAAAGTATTAGCTGTAAGCTGTTTCATACTTTTCAATCGCCGTTGTATCGTCATATTTTGGGCGAATGGTATTTGTTTTTTGCCTCGTGCAGTATATAGATTATAAGTATCTTTATATAAGGACATTCCACTTATATCATATATTTGATATAATTCATTAAGTGTTCTACCTGTTTCCTGAGATAATAGTGTGTTTATTTCAGCTATGTTTTGTTGCATCTTAGCCATTTGCTGTAGCCTAAAAAGGTTAGAAGGAGATAGTTTTCCTATCTCCTTTATCTGTTTTGCCATTAACTTGATATAATGAGTATTAATAGCTTCATACCTTGCGGATACAATATATGAATATTCTGTTAATATTGAATCAGATAACATATAATCACTCCTTGTTTGTATCGTCATCTTCTCCATTATTTTCTAATGTGGAAGATGGAAGATTACTGTATATATCATTGAGCATATTTTTCTGTTTGTCTTTTTCCATTTTATCAATCTCTGCCTGTGCGGTTTTCAATGCTTCCCCATTATACCAAGCACGAACCTCTGCTTTACTTAATATGCCTTCCTTTTCCAATAATAACTTCTGGCTTAACTCTGTATCTGTATCTGTGAGTATACTATCTTTCCATTCAACAATAGTATCATATTCACCTGCCGGTGCAAGGTCATATAATTCAACCAATACATTCATTGAATATACTACATCCATAATAGCTTTCTCCAAGGCATCTTGAATAGCCGATATAGTAATATAGCTTCTCTGCTTAGATAATTTAATCTCCGTCGCTGTTTTAGCATCGTAAGTAGGTTCTGATATTGTACCTCTGGAAATGCCAATAGCATCTTCAATCAGACATTTATAAGCATTAAGACCAGTGATATAATTAGCATCTCTAAGATTAGGAGCCCACGCATTATATGTGGCATCGGAGCCTAAATCTAATTTTCGGTACAAGCGTTTCTGACAATCATCCATTTCCATATTCGTTTTAAAATATGTTTCCGAATAAGTGACTGCAGTTGGGTCTACATCAATAGCTAATTGTCCACCTTTATATTCCCAATCAAGCCTTGAGAACTGTTCATCAGCTCTTTGTATTAACTTTGAAGCAGGGCTAAATATTGATATGCCTAAAGGGGATTTTAAATCAATGTTATTAGCCGTTGGCATCTTGAAATAACCATACAATGGCTTTTCCACATTATTAATTGATACTTCTTCTTCCAAGCTCGCCCATTGAGCTACATCAGTCAATGGTATTTCATTTCCTAAGTCTTGTTCCACATTATCATCTTTTGATTTCTGTTTTGCCTTATATGCTTTATTAATAACAGTTATCATATTAGTGGTATAATCAAACTTCTGTCTCTCTATCTTAGTATATACATATCCGTCAGCAACAAAAGCATCATAAAAAGCTATATCAATAATGTTTCCATCTTCATCAAATTGAATAGGGTAAAATTCGCCTTGATAGCAATAATCAAAATAAATCTGATTGTTACTAAAATATGGCTTAATTATTAATCCTCCTAATGCTAATGCTTTTTCCACAATTTCCGGCAACTTATCTAATAGTCTTCGTGTATATATTTCATTAAGATATGTGGCTCTTGTATTATTGATACCTGTATTCTTATCTTCTTCTACATCATCTTCCGTACCGGGTTCTACAATTCTTGTATCAATCTCCGATAATACTTGCTGTTGTATTTCTCGACATATCTGTTTTGCCAATCCTAAAGAATATACTCCCTTTTCTTCGTTCAACCAGGGGCTTTCGTCTTTATACATCATTCGCCATTTCTCAATAGCATTAATCAATGTATCAGATATCATATCACTATTAATATTCAAAGCTTCTTTGATATCTTTTTTTGCGAATAATTTATTCAACGCCTCTTGAATAATTTTTAATAATTTCTTAATCATCTCAATTCTCCTTTACTTCTTTTTGAACTAACTTAATAAGATAATCCTGCACCTTGAAGGGCATTCCACTATGCTTAATGCAATAAATGATTTCTAAGATATTCTGTTCCATTATAGGCAAGTTCCTTTCATTGTTATTTTAAATTATAATTATCTTTTTTTACAATATTCTCACTATTACCTTCCTTTCCTCTTCCATACTTGTTCCATTGCATATCTTGTCATATCTATACTATGATTATTAGCATCCGGATATAATGATGTTGGATTTCCATCCCTATCTAATTCATATTCATATTTCTTGAACTCTTCGGCAGTATTTGGACATCTAATAGGGTCTATTACTATCTTTAATAATGATTGTAACCATTTCATTCCATATCGCACACTATCCGGTCCTTTTTCTGCCGGACGTGCATTAATTCCATAAGCTCTATAATCTGCTACTGATTTCGGTTCGGCACTATCACAAGTCACTACATCATATCTACCTAAATGGAAATCGTCTAATAATACTTGAGCAGTATCTTTATTCTTCATCTTATTAGTCCTGAACTCTTCGAAGATATATAATGTCATTCTCGCACTATCATAATACATACAGCCGTAATGGAATGGGTCTGGGAACCAACCCCAGTCAACACCTCTATATAATTTATCCCATTTAGCAATCTCTTTATCTGTAATCTGTCTAATTTCAAGATTATCAAATACCTCTGTTCCGTTTCCAACTGGTATTCCTAAATACTCATGTTCGTATGCTTTAGGATTTACTTGCTTGAGCCACTCTGCATCATCTATGAACTGCTGTCCTAACCATTCAGGTGGTGCTTGTAAATAAGTAGTATGAGATACTAATGTATCAGGTCTTAGTTTTTCTTTCTCTATATAGTCATTAGCCCAGTTCTGTCTTGACTTAGGCGGGTTCATAGACTTAAATACTATAAAGTCATTACCACCTCTGATAACAGACTGCTGAACTTTTCTTATTTCTTCTTCACCAGCAAATTCATCAAACTCCTCAAACCATAGATAACCTATATATCCAAAAGGTACTTTGATAGATTTAGACTTTGCCGCTTTATCAAGCCCCTTGAATATGATTTTCTGTCCGGTTGGGATGTATTCAGCTCTCATCGGAGATTTTGTCAACTTCCATAAATGACTGACACCCAGCATATCAATAGCCCATTCAATCTGTGCAAATACAGAAGTCTCTAATGTATCTCCAACCTTCCTATAAATCACTGCGTGTTTCTTGTGGTTCTCTGGTTTCATCATATTATGAACAATTTCTATAGATACATCCGATGACTTCAAAGAACCTCGTCCACCAGTTAAGTCATAATATGTATGCTTATGCTTTTTTATATCATTATGAATATCATAGAAAGCTGGACCTATACAGTTAGTCAAAGATTTACCTTTAATCTTAGTCTTGTTCAATATCCTCATCCTCTTCTATTTCCACGGTATCAGGAATATCATCTATAATATTAACTGCGGCTTGTATATTAAGGTTTCTAGCTCTCACATCTAATCTCTTAGCCAACTCACTTGCGGCTTTTGTTCTTTCACTCAATGGGGGGTCTAAATCGAACTGGTCTTTCTTTTCCCCACGCATTACAGAAGTAAGGTATTCCATAACTTCCTGTATATCCGCTATCCTAGCTGATTCAAGTCTTTCATTGATAGCATCAATGTAATTCCTTACCTTTACATTGCACAACAAACGTGAGCCTTGTGACTGAGCTGTCTTTGGACTGTAACCTGCTTTAAGTGCTGACTGATATATATTATTCGTTTTCATGTATTCCTGTACAAATGTTGATTGTCTTTGGTTTAAATACTTCTTGCATTCTTTTTCTCTATCTGTTTCCTTACTCATTATTCTTTACCTCCTGCCATATTTCATTCAACGCCTTCATTGCCTTTATCTGTGATGATGTATTGATTATCATTTTTCTTTTACTATCTAATATCTTATACATTTTAATGTATCTATCTTGTTCGTCGGAATAAAATTGAGATGTATTTATATATACTTTTATTCCTTTTTGTTTTAATGCTAATTGTATCTTATATAATGATTTTGATAAATCAGCCATTTCTATATAGCCCGCCTTTCTGTTTTTTAATTTAAAATTTTAACATAAAATAAAACAAAAAACAACATATCTGTTCAAGATATGTTGTCAAACTGTTATCTATTTGTTATTTATTTGTTAATATCCAATTATAATTATTAGTAACTCTTTCGTAATATGTTGTTCCATCTTCATATACCGGAAAGTCTTTTATTTCCCCCAAATTATAATATTTTAGCATATTTTCCAAATCCCCATCTGCCATTTCTCTACATTGAGTTAATATAATAAGTGCTAATTCTACATTTTCGTAAGAATTTATTTTCCAATTATTTAGTTTATTATCTTTAGCTGTATCCTCCCAATATGTATCTCTTATTTGACACAGCCCAAAATCATGTCCATCTTCACTTACAATATTCTCTTGAAATGCTGATTCATTCATTATTATCGCCAACATCATATCATAAGAGAAATTATATTTATCACATAACTGTTTTATACTTACCTGTAACCCCCGCTCAAGAGGAATAAAACTATAGCAAGTATATATATCATCATAATTGTGGAGTTCATCTTCACTTTCATTTTCTGTTGTACAAGGCACTTCTAATATTTGATTAGAATAATTAACATTTTCCTTGTCTGTTGTGAAATTAATTTTTGCAATAAGTAACAATGTACTCAATAATATTCCTATAAATATACTATTTTTCATTTTTATCTTTCTCCCATAATTTTTTATGATTATTTTCTTCTTGGTATTTCTTCCAACAAACCGCACCCATACCTATTTCTATAGCCTGTGCATTATGTAATTTTCTTCCACATCTCTTACAAGTTGTCTGTTTTATATCGTTCATATTATCTCCTTTTATATCTGCCTAACTGTATATTAAGTGCATCAATCACCTGTAGAAAATAACCTTTGCTTAGAACTTCATATTTTCTAAGTAATTTAGTTTTAGGGATTGTCAATACTTGCTCCGGAAGCACATAATTTCTCAAACCTTTTACATAAATATATCTATGTTGTGGCAATCCATCATATTTAGTTGTCAACGGAATAATCTGTACACAATGGCAATATCTATTATTAATATCATTGCTTATTATGACCGCCGGTCTTATGCCAGATTGTATATGTTCATCTTTACTATTGTTATTTGTGGATAAATCAACCCACCATACATCTCTTTGTCTTATCATTTTAATCAACCGATTTCCATCTTTCTTTTAATTTCTGATAAAGCTCTACGTATTTTTGGCTGACTACATTTGAGCATATCACCAATATGTATCTGTGTGTACCCTTGTACTTTCAGTTGAGCCACTTCATACTCAAATGGTGTTAGAATATCCTTTAAATCATAAGGGATTATTTCATCATAACTATCTAACCCTGTTGTACATACATCTGCCAAACAAATATTCTCATATTTTTCTATGCTGTCTAAAGATAAAACATCTTTAATATATTTATTACTTTGAAATTTTCTAAATTCCATCTTAATAGAATTTAGAATAACCATTCCGGCGTATGTAGTAAATTTATAGCCTTTATCTTTATTAAATGTTAATGTCGCTTTACATAAAGCTATGGCACACACGTCATAATATTCTTCGACGGATAAGTTATATTTATGTATACACCAATATATCAAATTATGATTTTCTATAACCAATATTTCTTGTTCTTTTGTCATAATAATTATCTCCTTTTGTATTTGTGTTATCGATTCACTTGTTATTTTAATAATTTAATATTCTGATTTTATTTTTTCCATCGTTAATTATTTCTATTAAATTTAATTCTTCAAGAGCGTTTAATGTTTTTGAATTAGCTTTGGTTACTATGATACCTTCTTTTGCAAGATAATAATGTTCGCCATAAGTGTTTATGTATTTTGTTAGGCTGTTCATAGCCTCATCTAAACTATTATAACCACATTTACTCAAGGTCGTGGAAGTATGGTATTTTCTACAACTTCATATCCAAATTTTTTAAGTGTAGCCCATTCTGTAATTGTATGTGTTCTTGCAAAATCAATTTCTTTCTGTGCCTTTTGTATTATATGATTCTGTGCTCCTGTTAATTTCATATTTTTGTCCTCCTAATATGTTTTCCTTTACTGTATTTATATTGTAATACATATAATAAGAAATGTCAAGTGATTTTTTAAAAATTTATATAAAAATCCTGTATGAAATAAACAATATAAAATAAGATATTCAAGGATTTTTTAAATTTATGTGAAAAATATTGTTTATTTCAGACAAGATAAAACAAGATATTCAAGTGCTATATCTTCATCAATAGTCCCCATTTTTATTCCAGACTCCACTTGCTGACAGATTAGCATATTTCTTTTCACTTCGGCTATACTATAGCCACCGACATTCTTAGTACAACCATACAACTCTCCTTTTGTCATCCCAGTTCTTTCCATAGCACCTTGCTTATTGCTTCCAAGACCTTGATATGCTAATAAGTTTCTAAATCCGGTGTAAAGGATAGAAGCTATCATCATAGCCGGTTCGCCTTTTCGCTTTGCTTCATCAAGTTTCTGTATAGCTGTATCCGGATACCCGCCTAATACTGCATTAGTTAATTCAAAGGTTATATCTCCTATTTCTTTATGAAATAGTCCTTGCTTATCTAATTCTTCAAAACAGTCATTAGCAGATATTCCATTAGTCAGATTGGCTATATATTCATTATATTGTGTAATCTTATCTATTTCCATCAGTATTCTACCGTAATCATAATTACAATACTCAACTAAGTTGCTTGAATTTTCCTTGCTTAAATCGGGTAAATCTTTAGATATGTATGTTTGTAGTACCTCTTTAGATAAACGTGAAAATTCAACTAAATTTTGTTGATTCTTCTTTGCAAACACAGAACGCTTATCTAAGCTATGATACCTAAGAATGATATAATCTTTAGTTGATGTATTTCGCACAGTTTCCCAACTATCCTCAGCTTTTAAAAATGCCATATCGTCTTGAACTACATATAATCTAATAGATTTGTCAAGGCTCTTCTTGTTTATATTTTGCATTACATATGATACTGAATCTGCACTCATACGTTTAGTATTGGTAGCTTCTAATATATGAGTTAGATATATATTTAGAATTGTTTGTTCTTCCCCAAATAATATCAAAAAATGTGGAATATTATTGGATGATATGTGTTTCATCAAATCTACAAGTTCCATTAAAATAATCCGCCTTTCTTTTTTGTTTTTGTTTTCCTTGTGCTAGCATGTAACGCATGACAAGCTATATTCATTAGATATTGCTTGTCATTTGCATTTAATCTATCATATAAATCAAATCCTGTTGTTCCATCAAAATCACACATAACATATCCATATTGAGTATCATTTATGTTAATATTTTTTTTTGAAGTTCTACAAGCTGTTTACTCAGTTCGTCATATTCTTTATCAGATAATTTATTTGTATTCAAATGATAATAAGCTATGCAATTTAATATGATTTTTCGTTGTAAAAAATTAATACAAGTAATTTTATCCCATCTTCTTGGAAATCTTTGCATTATTACCCCTTCAGTATAATCAATTCTGCATAAGGTAAATTTTTAATCCATTCGCAAAATTCTTTCCATTCACCTAATTTATGGTCTTTCCTTGAATGGTATATATTAGATAATACTTCATAATTAAGCATAACATTTCTTGTTTGATTATAAGATGATGGAAGTAACTGTATCATCTGCCACCAAATATCTTTTCTGCTATACTCTGATTTAAATCTATTATCTAAATTATCATAATTGTTATAATAATCACGATAAGCATTTAATTGAATAATAGTATCTTCCAAATAACAAATATTAACTAAATGCTCGTGACTAAAATCATCAAGTGTAAACTCCTTCTCCTGAATCTTGTGCATTGTGCTACAGCTATTAGTAACAGTTCCAACCTTATAAGTATCAAATTCTTTCCACCAATATAAAGGTGCTGTAATTCTCACATATACTGGCATCATTCTCATATACTTTCTATGGTCTTTACCCGCTTTGGCTAATCTCTTCATTAGTGAGCGGTCGTTGTCACCAACACATAACCCAATTTTATTTTCATTACATATACCTTGACATTTTTCGTTAGCATAGCAACACTATCACTCTTATCCCAGCTATTCATAGGATTTCTCATACCTTCAATAACAAACTGTATCTGCTTTGTCGAAGGCAAAACTGTATGTTCTAATTTAATCATATTATTTCTCCTTTCAATTCCTCCAATATCTTAATAAGCATAGATTCTATACTTGATTTCTTATTTATAGTGTTTCTGTTTAATTCCTGTTTACACTGAAATACACAAGATAAATCATTAATATGTAAATCAAGTGTTGGATATAAACGATATAATCTTTTCTGAAATACTTTAAAAAATAATAAGCAATCAATCTTATCTGTCTCTGTCTGTTTACCTTTTAACTGTGTACAAGCTTTTAATAGTTTAGTACCGCTCTTTTCCCTTAGAGCCTTTAATACATCATCTACACAATCTTCCGTTCTCTGAACTTCCTCATGTGCAACTTGTAGTTCACCTATATTAGTACAGTATTCAAGTTTTAATTCATCATCACACACTGATTTTAGTTCCTGCATTGTATAAGGCTCCATTTTAATGACTGTTCCCCTACTCTTTATTGTGCCTAGCATATTATCTATATTCTGTACAGTCATAATGAAATAAGCATTATTAGGTGGTTCTTCTACAACTTTAAGAAGTGCATTTTTTGCTTCATTTTTCATATCATCAGCATCTCTGAATATATAGCATGTGGGCTGTGTAATATAATAAGCCTGTTCTATAGTATCTCTTACATCTGAGATACTATTTCCCATGATTACACCTTTAGCATTTATCATTTTTATAATGATTTTTGCAAGTGTTAATCTTCCACTTCCTTCGTCTCCTGCTATAATAATGAATCTTGGAACAGACTTATTACATCGCCACTGAATAAGAGTATTAATATTATTCTTTTGACCTATCATTATATGCACTCCTTTTTTAATCTTCTAAATAAGGTTGGTCGTCTAACATTTCAAGTTCAGTATCAATGATTGGACTATAATCGTCAAAATCCAAATCTTCAATTTTACATCCGGGTACATATTTTTCCTCTCGCACACAATATGAAGCAAAACTATCTTCCAATGCTATAACAACTTCTCCTGGCTGGAAAAAATTAAGAGAATCAAACATAACTCTGTACCTTGCACCTTCTAAAACCTCCATATTAGTTCTCCTTTCCACAGTATATAAGTATTGATAATTCAATCAATGTCTTTGGGTCGTTATCCCACTTAATCTGACTATTCAAAGAAACTACAAAATCCATAACATTGAATAATGTATCATCAATAAGCTGTTCCAATTCATTCTCAAGTGTATTAGGTAAGCTAATATAATTAAAATTCTTATATAAAGCATACTTTTCCACTTCAAGCACGAACTTTGCAAAATCTTTCATAAACTGCTTTACATCTTTTCCGGCATTATATACATTCTCAATAATTCTAATCGCTGATACTTTTACCTTTTCTTCTAATGCTGATAAAAATGTTATAAATGTAGTATAATCTTCTCCCCCAATGGTCTTTAACACATTTTCCAATGTTAAATCTGGGGATAATGATAAACACTTATCCATCAAAGTAATAGCGTCTCTCATACCACCATTAGATACTTTAGCTATATATTCAATAGCTTCTGCATTCCAGTTATAAGCTCCATCACAGCCACACTCATTAGCTTCATCACTTTCCATAATAAGTATAGCAGATAATCTATCTGCAATTCCTTTATTACTTATCTTCTGAAAATTGTATCTTTGTACTCTTGAAAGAATTGTATTTGGAATTTTCTGTGGGTCAGTAGTGCAGAAAATAAAAATTGTAAATTTTGGCGGTTCTTCGAGTGTCTTTAATAATGCCTGCCATGCACCATTTGACAATGAATGACATTCATCCACTATGAATATCTTATATTCTGCATCAAGTGGTTTTCTTTTAGCATCTTCTATAATCTGTCGTATATTATCCACACCGCTATTACTCGCGGCATCTACTTCAATAGGATTTCCTTTTCCACCATTTATCATATTTGCAAAAATTCTGGCACTTGTAGTTTTACCTGTTCCACTCGGGCCTGTGAAAAGATACCCATGCTGAAAAGTCTTTGTCTCTAACTGATTCATTAGAATGTCTTTTATCGCACTCTGCTCAGTCATGTCCTCAAATACTTTTGGTCGATATTTTACTGCTAATGATTCTTTAGCCATTATTTTATTCCTCACTTTCTATTAATTCAAATCTATATCTCTGCTTTGCATTAGGATATTTTTCTTTATCAACTTCGCTCATAAACATTTCAAGAGGTCTGTTCCAGATATGTCCTTCGTAATCATATACAACTGAAATTTCTTCTGTTTCTGTATGCCTTGAAATGCCGACGATTGTGACAATCTTGCCTAACTTGAAATGCTTATATTTCTCGCCTTTCTGTGGTAACGGTCTGTCAAATTCTGTACTGATGTTATCTGCCTTAAAATGCCTTGTTAATAATGCAAGGTCACAGTTTGGCTTATCTTCGCCATCAAGATTAAAATCTTCCGACTGTTCGATGTGTAACTGTTGCCAATTTTCAGCATATCCTACATAACTTATACCATCATATACATCTTCGAGTGAAATATTTTCACGATTGGAAACCAAATAGCCGCTAAGCCTAAATATTCTTGCCATATTTATTCCTCACTTTCTGCCTCTACAAACAAACCTGATGCAAAGTCACATTTTATTGGCTTGTCTGCCGTCACATTTATCTTAATATTATTTTCTTCATTGCTCATAACTACAGTACAATCCTGCAATTCAAACACTTGCATCTCACCATTTTCTAATTTTGCGTCCTCTCCATATTCTTTATGAAAAGCACAAGAAAGTTTTTTCATAAAATCTTCCATATTATTCTTCACTCCAATCTATTTTCTGCCCACAATTAGGGCAATAAGTATAATCATCATAGTCAACCTCGTAATGATGACCACAGCAAGGACAAATCCAGGTGTCATACACAAGCTGTCCGTCTCAGTATCCATCTCCTTCGTAATCTGGCTCTTTTGGGTTTTGTTTCTCCGCCGACTCCCGACATTCTTCCAGTGTGCCGATTGCTCGGTACTGCTCCTTTCTGCCTTTAATCGTCCTTTTCTTCAAAATCTTCACAACTATCGTCATACATAGTTGGTATTCCATAGCAGCTGCTGTCTTCATTATCACAACAAAACTCTGCATAACCACTATTCTGCGGCTTTGAGAAATCTCTTTTGTTGTACCTGCATTCTCCACAAATTTCTCTAGACATATTAATCCTCCTTATATCTTAAATATTCTAAAAATTGTCTTTCATTTAATACATACATATCAGTTTTATCATCAGGTGAAAATCTAAAGGCTAATACGGATTCTTCCTTTCCTTGCTCAAACGCCTGCTCCTTCATTTTTTCAAGCCAATCCTTCATGATAGTAAAAGATTTTCTTTCTATTGCTGGAGTTTTAGCTTCTATGAAGAATTTATCTGTATGAACATCGCCTCCCCCGAATTTTGTTCCACCTGAATTGCTTTGTACTTTACCTCCGGTTACTTTTGCGATATGCTTTTCTTGTTTGTTTGAATAATCTCTAGTTGTCATAATGTATCACTCCTTCATCATTATATTGTGCAACATTCAACGGAGTTTCTGTTTCCCAATGAGTATTATTTATAGCAATATAATCATCATAAATTGACATTAACAGATAAAACTCCTCGCTTTTATCATACTTCTTTGCAATAGCTTTTATCTCTTTTAACTTTTCTAATATCTGATTTTCACATTCTATTCTTGTCATTCTATATTTCCTCCCATTCTTTTATTGCGGATTTTATGACCCAACCCGACCAACTTATATCATCAATCTGTTTCATAATGTGTTTCAATTTTTCTTTTGCTTCTTCCTCACTTTCTATTCTTATTAATCCTACTTTTTCACTACATTCTGGACCTATTCCATAAAGTTTAGAAATCGGATTAGTTAATGATTTTCCACATACAAGACATTTTGATGTAGGTTCTGCTTTGCCATGCAAACTCATATAATACATTCCCCTTGTTTCTTTTATAACTTCACCCTGCATAATGCAAAGTGACATAGGCTTTCCATTATTCCATTTATCCTGAAAATCAAAATTGGCTGTTGCTGGTTCTGTCATATATTTTTTAACCATGATTTTATAGGATTTTCCGACTTCCATTTTGTCCGAGTTCATATGTTCTACCGCATATGTTACTCCGCTATGTCTAGCTGGGAGGATAAACTCAAACGGTTTATCCTCTTCAAAATCTTGTTCTTTATATCTATGTATTTGCTCAAATATCTGTTTCATTTTTCAATCCTTTTCACCTGCTCTTGTGTGAAAAATGCAGACTCTTTTAAAAAATATCTTCCGTTGTCAACTTCTTCTTTATCTCCTTCTTTATTTTCAACTTTCTTTGTTGAACGCTTCCAAACTGAAATTTTACGTTTTGACTTTTCACCTTTTTTAACTTGATAACCTAACTTCTTCCATTGTGCATATGTATGTAAGATTATTTTAGTTGGGTCTAAATTATTTAATTGCATATATCCTAATATAATTGCTGTATTTGTCATAATATGTATTATCCTTTTTAACATCACTTTCTGCCGAAGTAACCGCTGTGGCTCGGGTTTGTTGCTTTATAAATATACAAATCTTTTCATGTTTTCAATACAAAATGCTTTATATCCTAATCTTTTAACTTCTCTTACTACTTCGTTCATTGTGTAATCTTCGCTTACTGTAATTGTGGCATATACACAACATCCCATTTCTGTAATAAACTGCCCGCTTAATTTTCTCTTCATATCTTTTTTACCTTTACTGCCCTTGCAGTTCCTTTCTTTTATGTATTTCTTATCTACAATTATATTGTAATACATATATATAGAAATGTCAAGTGATTTTTTGAAAATAAATAAAAAAAGTTACCCACAATTTAATGTGGATAACTTGTTGATAAAAATAATCTACTGTTGTTTGATATAAACATATTTTCTTCCATCTCTAACTTCCGTGTCCAATACCTTATATTTTCCTCCTGCTATATGTTCTTGTTGATTTTCAAAATATTGATTTCTATAATGCTTATTTACTTCTAATGATTTTTTCTTTCCAAGCATTACGAATACAGCAGGCTTATTTCCTCCTAATCCTTCCTCCTCAATGGACTCATTTACAAAAGAACGTCTGGAAGAAAATCCTCTATAATTTCCATTAAATTGGAAAATTTGTCCCTTCTTTAGTTTATCCGCGGTGTAATTAGAATCTTCTACTCTATATAATTTTTGTTCTGTTGTCTGCATATGATTTTCCAAATAATCCAAAGCTTTTTTAGACATTGCTTCCGAAGGTGAACCATAACCACCTCCAATATACATCTCTAATTCATTTGCAAATTCAGAAGATGTCATTGGTTTAGACGAACTTTTTCCACTACTGGAAGACCTACCTCCCAATATAATCAACTCCTTTCCTAACAAAATTTTATCTATTTCCAAACCATGCTGCAAAGTTTTTATCATTATTCTTTTTCCAACGATTATATGTACTTGTGACACGAATCTCTGGGCGACGTTCTTTTGATTCTTCTACTTGTTTCTTTTTTGCTTCCGCTAATTTATCTTTTATCTTTTTAATAGTTCCATCACCTTGTTTTCCAGCATAAAATACATGTTCTCCTTTATGCAAACCTTCTATAAGTATGTTGTTTCCCTTTTCATGTACTTTTAATACATTCATATTTTCAGCTTCCGTTCTTCCTATAGCCTTTGCGTTCTTATAAGAGTAATTACCTTTTCCTAATTTT